>ERZ1066139.37-NODE-37-length-58400-cov-13.972680_pt1 | contig 58400 bp, 56 predicted proteins | sample MGYA00382786_ERZ1066139 | MGnify/ENA primary metagenome ERZ1066139 (study PRJEB33369, sample SAMEA5778369) | biofilm metagenome | biome: Industrial cooling water; feature: Water cooling tower basin; material: Biofilm | place: United Arab Emirates | collected...
TTATATACTGCTGTTGTTCTCAATAAGAGACGTTAAAAGTGAAAAACTTCAGAGGAGATACAAAAATGATATTAGCAGAAATTATGAACATTGGCGCCTTAGACCTGGATTTTATTGAGAAATATCATACTGTCGTTGCAAATAGCATTGATTATTCAAATTTAGAGCACTTAACGTTAAAGGAATTACACGCAAACACTTTAATATATGAAATTTTCTACCAGATTAATTACGAAGTATTTACCCGCATTAAAAATCAAATCGAAGAGGGTGAGGTTTCTTTTTCTAACAAAAGAGCAAAAAATAAATTAGTAAAAGCTTGTAAAAAACGAATCGAGGAATTTTCCCCATTTATTAACTGCCTTGATTCTTGGTTTCAAAATGAGTTAGACAATGTAGGAATCGAAGGCTGTCAAATAGAAAAAATCGCTGAGGATGTGATGCCATTGCTATTAAAAAACATGTGAGAATAAAAAAATTAGAATATTAGGCAGAGTAATTTAAACCCTGCCTAATGAAAAAAATCATCTTATAAGAGACTATTACTTTTAAAAAACGGAAGCGTAAATTGTGAAACTTAAATTTAGAATCGAAACCAGAAAAATTAAGCAACCGCGCATTGTGGTGCTACGGCTATTCAATGAGGAAGGGAAAATAGTAGAGAAATCCCTAGGTTCATTTAGTTCTAAACGAAGTTATGAGCATATCCTTAAGCAACTCACTTCCGAAGAACTTTATGAATTTGAGAGTTTTGTTAAAACGATAAATTTCTCAAAAACCAATTTCAATTGCGATGCTGATAAGCTCGACCGCTTCATTATTAAAACTGCTCCAGAATTTAAAGATGCGCTATTTAAAATCTGGGAAAAAGCAAAAGAATATAATATTGAATTTATCCCTGAATATGAAATGCTTTCAACAGTGTTCAAAAAGGCTAAAATTGTTGAACAGCAACTCGCCGTATTAACAAACGATGAGTTTAAAGCACTCGATAGTTTAGGTATTAACATTACCGATCTTGAACCACCAAAACGTGATTTAAAAGAAAATCATAAACTTTTTACCGCTGTTGTCGAAAACACAAAATCATTAGAAGAACTCGCAGAACTTTTTAATGCCATCACCTCTAAAAAATATCAAAAAGCGCCCAAATTCAAGCCTCATCATTTTGAATATCTAAAAAATCCAGCAGAACAAGGTAACTTTCCCAAATGGTATTACACAGTTGCGATTGATGTATTATGTAATGTCGGTGTAAAACCAGATACTATTGTGTCCCCTGCTCTCGTTACTGAACATTGGCTCAGATTAAATAAAAAAGAAAATTTAGAATTAACTCTCAAAGAATTTAATCATCAATTTCAACATCTAAAAAATAATCCTATCTGCACTAATATCATAAAAGAATTTTTCATCAATGATGAGTTATCAAAAATGTCTGGAAATCCTCACCCTATTCCATCTTCTGCTATTGAACATTGGCTAAAACATTGGAAAAACAGAAATCCAAGAGCAAATAAAAAAGCTGCTATCCAAGCTTTTAATAAAGAATTTACGTTACTCGCCGATAACCCTTTTTTTATAAAATTTATCGAAAAAAATTTACAGGAAGAGACGTATGGAAACTCAAGCAATTGAAAATGTAAATAATAATATAACTCATCCCCCCGCTATCTTAGGTAAATTATTAAAAATGCTTCGTATCTTGCTAGCGTTTGATCCGATAATGGCTAATATTATTGCCATTGCCTTAGCTTTCGGTATTTTGGCTTTACTCAACCACCCTGCTCTATTTCCAAAACTCGGCAAATATCATCTGTATTTTACTTATATTATTTACGGACTCATTGTGCTTCAAACAATAAAATCATCAACAAAATCAGTATTAATCCCATTAATTGCGCTTTGTATTGCTGGACTTGGTATAACAATGCTTAATATTCACCCTGATTGTCATTTAATTAGAATTGAATGGTTAAAGGAGCTAATGCTACTTGGAGTTATCGGTATAATGACTTCAATTTTTGTAATTAGATGATCATCCTTACCATACGAGTAGCGGTTTTAACTTATAAAGAATCTGTGTTCTGTTAACAACACCCCAATAACGCGAATCCCAAGAATTAAGCGCATGTGTACCGATCATCCAGTAACCTTGTGTATTAAAATAGTTTCCACGTGGGTAAACATCAAGTTTTCTACCGATGCTATCTACGTAAAAAGTTTTGTATGGATATTTAACCCCATTCACTGCAAGGTATTGATCGGTTAGTATCACATTATCACCAGGTATAGCGATTATTTCTTTGATAAGAGGATCAGTACCGTTACATTTTTGCCCTTTTTCAATATAAAGCCGATTAAGTCCAATCGTTCTATAAGGTTCCTTTAAACAAAAAGCAACAATATCACCTCTTTTAATTTTTCCATATTTTCTAATATAGACGCCCTCTTTCATGCTGGGTGTAACGTTTATTGAAACGCCAAGCAGCTTAGCAGTAATTGCGATAGCAAACAAAAAAAATAAAACAATGAGAGGATATTTTCTCTTTAGCTTGTTTGTAAAATTTTTAATCAATCTTATTATCCTTAGCACTTACCAGACTTTGAGCACTTTCTTTCACAAGGTTATCAACTATTTTTGTGGATAAAATTTGATATCAAGAAATCATGGTATCAAGATGTCATGCTACCGAGATAGTGAAATAGGTTAGTTAAATATTGATAGCCGACAATTTCTGCGTGTTTTAATATCAAGACGCCATGATATCATGATTTCTTAATATCATGACGTCTTATAACACTGATTGCTTGATGTCTTGACTTCAAATTACGCAGAAATTGTCGACCAAGCCTAAGTTAATTCACTTAAACTTAATTTGCTCGCGTAGCATATCAACTTCTTTTTTGGCAACAGCGGCCTCTTGCTTTGCTTGATTGTAAGCATCATTCACTTGATTATACTGAGTCAGTATTTTTTGCTCCCTATGCTCTAGGTCTTCTGCGCGGGCTTGAGTAGCAGCTAGTTTGCGTTCTAGCTTAAGTTTTTCAGCGTCAAAACTAGCCTTAAATTCTTCCAAATCCACTTGCTTTGCAGCGAGTTTTTCCTCTAGTTCTTTTAACGAAGCTAAATAACTATCAATATGTCCCTTTAATTGAGTATTCTCTTTTTCAAGAGCTTCAATTTCTTTAACTTTAATTCCTGCAATTGCGTGATGCACCGCATCCGTTAATTCAACGCTCTTAATAATAGAAAGTTCTTTAGAGGTTTTCTCCCTCTCGTAGCGTTCTCGATAGGCCGCAATGGTGCTTTTGCTACCTCCTAAAATGTCACAAGCAATGTTAGTGCCTGCCCTCCCCTCTGTAAGTAATTGTTCCCATACTTCAATAAATTTTTCATAAGGAATACTTGGTCTACCTGGCTTTGCCATAAGAAACACTCCTAATTTAATACTATTTAGTACTGGAATTAAAATAGTATTAAATATAAATAGCTATGTCAATTCAATATACAATCTATGAGGAATCTTAAATTAGAGGTAGTTTAGCGTAGGTTTAAAGCCAAATCTCAAAAGAGTTGTTAGCGCTCGCATGGAAAAATGTGGGCGCTCTATGAGGAACATATAGATTAAATACCCAAATTTATCGAAATGAATCAGTTGGTAACTTTATATGCCTATGCTTTATTGTAAGAGCATTTAATACCAGTATTAAATAGTACTAAATATTATGTAAATTATGAGAAGCTCAAACTTGAAGGCGGTTTTAAAAACCTTATCTTTTGGAAGGATTGTTGGCGCTAGCCAAGACATCATGATATCACGATGTCTTGATATTAAAACACGCAGAAATTGTCGACTCGAAGTATAAAAACTCATTTTGACGTCTAGGCATCATGATATCTTGATGTTAAGACATCAAGTCAGATAGCAATCGATTGTTTGGACTTAGTATTGTCCTGGTAAAAGTCATTAACCCATTTACATAAAATTTATAACCAAGATGTCATGACGTCGTGATATTAATTAACGCAGAAATTGTCGACCAAAATAATATTTTGACATCTTGGTATCTCGACGTCTTGACATCAAGATATCACTAAAAATATACTTTGATTTCTTGACACCAAGCAACCATGATAGCATCATGGCAACTTAAACTTATGGGAGATTAAAATGCTTATTCTTGTGGGCGGACAAAAGGGCGGTACGGGAAAATCAACTGTGGCAACAAACCTTGTTGCCATGAGAACTTTGAAAAATAGAGATTCTTTTCTATTTGATATTGATCCACAAAGCACATCAACACTGTGGGCTTCAAGAAGAGATGAAAATAAGGTGCATCCCAGAATATCAAGTAATCAAAAGATACTTGATAGGCGTGTTATCAACGCTGGTACCGTTATAAGAAATGAAATAAAAGCCTTAATACCTAAGTATGAGGATATTATTATTGACGCTGGTGGCGCTGACAATGAAGTTTTAAGAGCAGCAATGACGCTAGCAAACGTATTAATCTTACCTTTAATGCCATCTGCTTTTGATACATGGACGTTAGATACCATTAATAACTTAGTAGCAGAAGCGAGACAAACCAACCCAAAATTGATAGCGAAAGTACTTTACAATAAAGTTGCTGCGCAACCACAAACAGCGAAAGCTGAAATTGAAGAAAGCAACGATATTTTAAGTGATTTTGAGCACATGCAACGTTTTAAAGCAGCAATGATATATAGAGTGGCTGTAAGAAGATCACAAAGCAAAGGGCTTTCTTTAGTGGAGTACAAACCAGGTGATGATAAAGCAATAGAAGAAATCACATCTTTATACGAGGAAGTGTTCAATGACTGAAAAAAAACATAGAAAAATACCATCTATTTCACCAGATAGAATAGACACAACTCCTGCTGATACTTCTGTTGGCATGACAAAAGAAGATCAAAGAGCACATGCCTTCGTGAAAGGTAAAGAGGCGGTACAACCCTTTACAATAAGAATGCCTGTAAACCTGTATCATGAATTACGCGAATTAGCATTTAAAAATCAGGAAAAAATCAATCACATCATCATTAAATTGATTAGAGATTATATAAAAAATGAAAAGAATACTTGACGTCATGACATCACGGTGTCTTGGTTACTAAAACAGGGAGATACATTAAAGTGGCTGAAAAATCTCAATTTGTTGAACAAGAAACAGGAGAAAATAAACCCCGTCCTCAAAGCAAATACGTCACTAAGTTAATAGAAAATGCGATAATTTTAGAGGAAGAAGACGCAAAAGAAGCGGGGCGACTTGGATATATGGCAAGGACGCTCGTGCAAGCTACATTACCTCATAGTGATCCAAAGACAAATGAATTTGTCAGAGTTAATGGGCATTACACGCTAGAAATGATCGCTCCATCATCTGTCGGGTTACCCTATGGAAGTATACCAAGGATCATTCTTGCATGGATTACAACAGAGGCCGTTCGAACAAAAAATAAACACATATACCTAGGGGAAAATCTGTCCAGTTTTCTACATAAATTAGGATTTGAAAATACTGGTGGAAAGAGAGGGGATATAACGAGGGTTAAAGAGCAACTTAAAAGACTATTAAAAACACACATCAGCATCAGTTACATATATAAAAATGTAGAGCAAATAAAAAATATTCAAGCGATTAGCCAGTCACAGTCTCTCTGGCTAACCAATAATCAAGATGCTACTGTAATTTGGCAAACAGAACTAATCCTAAATCAAGAATTCTTTGAGGAAATAATTAACCACCCAGTACCGATTGATCTTGGAGTTATACAAGAAATTAAAAACTCTTCTCTCGCAATTGATATTTACTGCTGGGTAACATACAGATGCTTCTCTTTAAAAAGAGATACATTAATCCCGTGGGATAAGCTTTTTTTACAATTTGGGACTGGTTATTCAGATGACAAATCTGGCAGATATGCCTTTAAAAAAAGATTCATCGAACAGTTAAATAAAGTATGCTTAATGTATTCACGGTTAAACGTAGATGCTCAACCATCTGGGCTTTTTTTAAAAAGATCACTTCCTCACATCACTCCTAAATCCAAAGAACTACCACCTATCCAGCAGCAAAAATCAATAATTCTCTCCGATAAAGAAATGAAAGCTAAAGAAAATGCTCAAATACGCTATAAAACATACGTCATAAATAAAATCATTGAAATAATTCAAACAACCCTCGAAGATGGAGAAAAAACACGTTTTCTTAGTGAATTTAATGATTATATTTCCAGAAATAAGTTTAATGTTAGTGCCAATGACTTACATAACAGACAAACTAAAGAGCACCTCTATGATTTTATTAACAGCCGATGGCACCATTTGCTTTCTGATGTAAAATCATTCCACGAATTTACAATTGAAGAAAAAATACAAGAGATATAGAAGCAGCATGACATCATGATGTTATAATATCGTGACATCAAATCACGAAGAAATCGTCGACTCATATAAAAAACACCTTAATATCTTGCCACCACGCCATCATTTTACGCAGAAATTGTCGACCAAAATACAGATTAAATCGCATCTCTTTAGTAGGAGCACAATATATTGTGTTACACAAATTTTTTTATAACAAAACAAACCATATTTTTTTGTTAACAACCCTGTGATCTCATAAAGTTATCCACGCAGAAATTGTCGACCAAAACCACGGTATTTTACGCAGAAATTGTCGACGTTTACGCAGAAGTTGTCGACCAAATAGGGGCTAAGCCCATTAAAACAAAGGGGTTTTGTAACATCCTATATATAAAACTTATATTCATTAAACCTATAGTTAATCGCTGCTAATTGTGGATAACCGTACCAACGGATAGCAAAGTGTTCTTTTCAACCGACAGTAACAATTCAAAATTCAGTACCTCTAAGAAGGGGTTACCCACAAACGCAGCTCACTTGCTGATGGATATGTGGACAAACGCTTCGCGTATTGCCCACATATCCACAGCCCAACAAATATTAATTTTAATTTATTAAAGACCAATAAAGATTTACTATAAAGCTACGTGGGAACTTCCAAAATAATTGGACACAATAATGAGCAATCTATACAACCATTTTCAACAAGCACAACCTCAACATCATAAAAACATTTTATTTACACAAAATTCTAATTACTCATTTAATAACATTGACGCTTTTTCTGGAAGATTGGCACATATATTATCCCACCTAGGTATGAAGCCAGGTGATCGATTAGCTGCCCAAGTTGAAAAATCAGAATACAATCTATTTCTTTACTTAGCATGTCTGCGTTCAGGATTTATTTATTTACCTCTGAATAGTACTTATACCGAGGAAGAACTTAGTTATTTTTTCAATGATGCAAAACCAAAAATTATTGTATGCGAACCTAAAAAAGAATGTGCAATAAGCAATATTAAAGCTGCTAGCAATAGCATAATTAAGACACTTGATGAAAAAGGGCAGGGAAGTCTTACTAGCAAAATAAACGAAGTTCTAAATAATAGTCATGATGTTTATTCGGCGAAACCTGATGAAACAGCAGTGATCCTCTACACATCAGGTACTACAGGCAAACCGAAAGGGGCAATGATCACTCATCAAGGACTGCTTTGTAACGCACAAGACCTTAATAAAGTTTGGGGTATTGTAGAAAATGACGTTATCTTACATATGTTACCGCTATTTCATGTTCACGGATTATTTTTTGCATTTCATACGGCTTTACTATCGGGGGCTAGTACAATTTTATTGCCTAAATTTGATGTTGAACAATTTTTTAAATACTTACCTAAATCAACAGTATTTATGGGAGTTCCAACCTACTACACACGTTTACTAAACGATGATCGATTAAATCAGAATACTTGTCAGCACATGCGGTTATTTATTTCAGGCTCAGCACCTTTGCTGCCATCTACTTTTGAGAATTTTCAGTCCAGAACAGGCCATACATTACTTGAACGCTATGGCATGACCGAGACAGGTATTAATGCGAGCAATCCATTAAATGACGCAAGAAAAGTAGGAACAGTAGGTTTACCATTACCTAGTGTCGATATTCGAGTTGTTAACGATAACAACGAATCTGTGTCTTTGAATGAGGTTGGTCATATTCAGATTAAAGGAAATAATCTGTTTAAAGGCTATTGGATGAAATCTGATAAAACTAAGGAAGACTTTACGGATGATGGTTATTTCAGGACAGGCGATCTAGGAACATGGGACAAGGATGGTTATTTATCTATTGTTGGGCGATCTAAAGACATGGTTATCACGGGCGGCTTAAATGTTTATCCTAAAGAAATTGAAGTAACTATTGATGGCATTAACGGTGTTACAGAGTCAGCAATTATTGGTATTCCGCACCCTGATTTTGGAGAGGCTGTTGTTGCTGTTATAGAGGGTGATCAAAGTAGGGTAGGGGAGTCACTTGTTATTGAAATGGTTAAACAACGTCACGCAGCATATAAGTGCCCCAAAAAAGTAGTTTTTGTTAATCAACTTCCAAAAAATACAATGGGGAAAGTTCAAAAAAATATTCTAAGAGAACAGTTCTTAGAAATTTTTATATAAATATCACATTAAGAATGGATTATAATTTGTATCTTTATCATAGACATCAAAACCTTCTCTCTTCTTAATATATTTTGAAAGCGCATTTGCAAAGGGGGTTCCCGCGATTTCAAAACTTATTTTCCAAACATACATGCAAAGAATCATTTTCCAAAGGTAATGTACATCTACTTCACCAACGTGATACATAAGTACCCAAACAATAGAAAATATTGCATGACCAACGGCGGTTGCTAGTATTGCTCTCCACCAAAATAACTTGCCTTCCCATCTAATTTTTAATTTGGAAACAATCATGTTATTTACAAAAAAAGCTGCAAAAGTTGCTATTGCTATCGAAAAATACAATCGAGGATAATGATCAAATACAGCAGCATATCCATAATCCAGTTTTGCAGGGACATACATTGACACCCAAGTTCCCAATGTAAAAAAACCGAGTGTTATAATCACGCACCATATTAAAAATCTTGCATATTTGTAAGTATAATTTTCCGTAATGACATCTGATAATAGAAAAGTAAACGGAAATACCAATATACCGCCTGGTTGTGGAAATCCAAAAATCAGCAATATCCTTGGAGCCATAGTGAAATAAGTAAAATTTGTGGCAAGAAAAAGAGTAGTTAACAATATTTGATAGGGAGAAAATTTAAAACTATAAGTTTTGATTACATTTTCCATTTGCTTCACCTCATATTGAATCCAACATATTTTGTTTAATTTCATCAAACTTTTGTTTAGTTGAATTCTGATCTTTTCCAAACAAAGCATCACCCATCGCTATAGCCCCAAACTTGACTGCTGTTGTTGGATGGAATTTTTCTAAAAACTTTGCATCCTCCAGCAATTTTATAATTGGAACTTCAAAAACCTCTCTTTTTCCTTTTATTGTGTACAAAATGATAGTCTTATAGGGTTCTTTGGTATGTGATTTATTGCCAACCAACTTACATGGATAATAGTTATACCCCGAAGTAATCCCGCCTTGTATTGAATTAGTAGAGTCCAACATTTTTCTTTTAATTTCATCAAATCTTGATCTCATTGCTTCCTTATTTTCACGAAAAAGAGTGTCACCCATTGCAATAGCACCAAACCTTACAGCATCTTTCTGGTGAAATTTCACCAGAAGCTTTATGTTTTCTAATAATTCTTTAATGGGTGTTTCCAAAATTTCTTTTTTCCCTTTCATTCGGTATAAAATAATAGTGTTATAGGGTTCTTTTTCATTAGATTTCTCCCCGATAAATTTGCAAGGATAATAATTTCTATTAGATGCAAATCGGTATTGGATGAATCCGATAATATCAGATAAAAAATTTGTAGCCTTTTCAAAAAAGGTTTTATTTTTAAGAGAATTTTTGTTTTTGGCATTACTATTTTTCATAGCCAAATCCCACACCTTCAAATTTATTTATGTTTGCCATCTTGCTTCGACCAGAGTTCCAATAATTTGATCATCTTTTTCAAGCGTAAGTTGTTTATACATAGCTGTGTTAATCGGCTTTAAGATAATAGTTTTATTATTGAACTCTAGCTGTCTGATGATGATATCATCTATTGAGCAGATATACGCAAGAACAAACTCTTTATCTGATGGTTTTTTATCGGGATTAATAATTACTGTTGTGCCTAGCTCAAATCTAGGGTACATAGATTTATCTTGTATTTTAACCGCAAAACCATTCTCTCCGCTGTTGGCTGTGGTCAGCAACCATTCTAAAACGCTTTCATTGTCAAATGATCTGATATGTTTTCGGCAATAGAGTTTAACCTGATTATACGTGACTACAGGTACGCGATTTTGTGCACTTAACAATTTATACTGGGGGTCATCCTCTGGGTTCATATAGCCAGTTCCACTGGCAAGCCATTCTCCGCTTATACCCAACGCATCTGCAATATCATAGGTTAATTGTGACTTTTTTGTTTTACTCTTACAGAGATAATTAATAGCTTGAGGCTTTACATCGATTTTTCTAGCTAATTCTGCTTGAGTAACCTTAAGCACCTCTAGTGCATAGAGTAATCTGTCAGACAGAGTTTCCAGGTTTAAATTAGTATCATTTGTATTCAAATCTTCTCATCCTCACTATCAGCAAAGTAAAAAGTATTGATGTTGTCATCAAGCAAATTTGAATCAAATCGAGATTTATTCAAATTACGTCGATATCTTACCCTATATATGCTAATAAAAGCCATTAAGTATTTGATAAATCAAGAAAGTATAAATATATAATATATTTATCAAGTTAAAATTGACAAATATCAAGAAAACTTGATAATCTTGCAGTGATGGTTTAAGCTATTTCTAAATTCGATAGATTTTGAAAATGTGAGTTTTTGTGAATCTCAAGAAACTTTGGAAAAGCACATATGAGGTATAAGGCAAGGCAAGTGGGAGTCCCAAAAGAGCTTTATCGCACGTTAAAGGTGTGGTGTAGCTCAAATGAGATGAGTATGACCAATTTCTATAGAGAGATGATCGACTGGTTTTTTGCAAAAGTAATTAAGACCAGTCAAAACTCAACATACTGTGCCAGCCACAAAAAAGGATATCCCATGTCGCTTTGGCTCGATGAGAAGTACATTAACAAAATTCATAGGGTAGCAGAACGAAATAGAGTATCCGAAGCCAGGGTTTTATTTACGATACTTATAGCTTACCTAAAAGAGAAAAATATATATGACTACCTTTCTTCACATTAATGAAAGGGAGAGCCAGCCTGGTTCGCGGCCTAACTGGCTCTCATGGGTGTTTACTGAGAGCAAACGTTCCCAAGAGATCATTGTAACAAATCCTCCTGGGAACGCCATCTCTCTTGCAAATTATCAGCAGGGAGCTTTTTGTCATGGCGTTGCTAATTTATATTAAATTTTTGGCTATATTACGTTTTAACTTCGTTATTCTAACGTTGCACATAGCAACACTTGAAGACAAAGCATTCTATTTGTCTATAAAACTCTTCTTAAGAAAAATCTCATTATTGTCAAAAAACTTTTCTAAACCAAAACACTGCAAATGCTTGCAATTAATTTCAGATTATTACTTTGAGAGAGCGGTAACTGTACTCAGCATGAAAACCAAAGGTAAATACCTATACGTTTTTAAAAACTTTAAAGGTACAAGAAAATGACTAGTGAACTCTCTGAATCAAGACGTCGTTTATATGAAAAACTTTATCGTGATCTAGGCGATAAAATCATTCAATTCTTGCAAGATAAAGATATCAACGAAGTTATGTTAAATCCAGACGGTAAGCTTTGGATTGACAGCGCATCAGAGGGGTTACTACATATATCTAATCTGAATCGTGCACAAGCTTTCTCAATTATTAATGACATTGCAGGAATTCATGATTTTGTCGTTACACAACATAGTCCACGATTAGAAGCAGAATTACCGTTTTTTAAAAATATGCAAGGCGAACGGTTTACAGCGCAAATCCCGCCTATTGTTTCCGCTCCAAGTTTCACGATTCGTAAGAAATCAGAAATTATTTTTAAGTTAGATGATTACATCGCTACCAGTCGATTAACAGAGCAACAGGCTAACGTTTTGAAAGATTTAGTAAGACATCGCAAAAACATCTTAGTCTGCGGTGGCCCTGGGTCAGGTAAAACGACTGTTACCAATGCTCTCATTATTGAGGCAGTTAAAAGTGATGAAAACCAAAGGTTTCTTATTCTTGAAGATTTACCTGAATTGCAGTGTAGCGCACCAAACATGGTCGCTATGTTAACTAGCGATGATGTCAGTATGACAGGACTATTACGCGCTGCTATGAGAATGCGACCAGATCGTATTTTGATAGGTGAGGTGAGGGGAGCAGAGGCGCTTGACATGCTGAAGGCTTGGAATACTGGCTGCCCTGGCGGGATTTGTACGGTACATGCCAATGGTTCTGAAGAAGCGGTGCAGAGAATTATTGATCTTGCGATGGAAGCTGGCTTAACCGTACCACCGATTCAATTAGTGCTGCACACAATTAACGCCATTGTCTCAGTGATAAGAAATGGCAATCAAAAGGGTTTTATTCGTGAAATTTTATCTTTGGGAGATTATCAACATGGCAAATTTTCATTTGAAAAATTGGCTTAAAAAACCATCAGCATATTTGACACTTACTTTGTTGAGCACAAGCCCAGCGTTTGCGAGCAGTACAGGTAACTTACCTTTTAACTCAACGATGAATATGTTGCAACAAGCAATCAGTGGGCCGTTTTTGTTAGCAGCAGCCATCATCATGATCGTAATTACTTGTCTTATGTTGGCATTTGGTGAATGGGGAGATGGTTTTAAGAAAATGATCAACATTGTGTTATGGCTTTCCGTTGCATTTGCAGCAACCAGTTTTATTACCACTATGTTTGGTGGTGGTGCGGTGTTTTAACACAAATGTAGAAATTGTTACCTGTTGGTGAACAAATCGAATAAAGAAGGGTAAATCTATGAGAGGCACACCTGCTATTTACTTTAAATCGTTAAACAGACATTTTAATGTACTCGGTGTTGATAGACAGCTTTTCTATCTTTTCGTCGGTATTTGTTTGCCGATTGCTTTTTCAGCTCGCTTAGTTCCCATCATGGATGGCGTAGCATTTGCAGTTTTTTCCGTCTTGTACGTGATCGGTGTTTTGATTACTCGTATAGATAACCAAATTCTTGCCATTTATCGTCGGCATATTCATTACAAAAAATATTACAGTGCGAACCCTGGGATACATGGAAAAATGCTGCTGGTTAAACCTAGCGTGCCGTTCTATCAAGGTAAGCGAGGCTTAGTATGATGCTGAAAGAACATTTAAGTGGCGATCAAGGGTTGTCTGATTTATTAAACTACGCACATCTCATTGATGAAGGGGTCATTATTAATAAGGATGGTGCTTTTTTAATGGGTTATAAATTTAGAGGCCCCGATATTAATTCTGCCAGTGGTGGCGAACTCGATGCACTGACAGCCAATTTTAATCGCATGGCAACTTTTTTAGAAGATGGTTGGATGATCCATATTGATGAATTGCGTGTCCCTAGTCTTGTTTATCCAGAACAAGGTGCATTTCCTGATTCGGTATCGAGACTGATTGATGAAGAACGCCGCCAACTCTATGAATCCGAAGGTGTGCATTACGAAAATTTTCAATTTTTAACGTTTGTTTGGAAGTTCCCGTTACCTGTTGTTAAAACAACTCGCCACTGGTTTGTCGAGGGTGTTTCTAAAGAAGACGATAATCAAAATCTATCAAAATTATTGAAACATTTTTACGAAGTTGTTGAACGATGCGTAGGGTTAATCAGTACGCAATTTGTTTTAGAAAAATTAGGGAGCAATGATTTACTGAGTTTCATTAATACCTGTATTTCAGGTGATTTGTTACCTATTGCCTCTCCACCAGAGGGTTGTTTTATTGATGTTGTTTTGGGAAGACGAAATGTTGTCGGTGGCTATATTCCTCAAGTCGGTAATAAATATATTTATGTGCTGTCAATAATGGGCTATTTGAATGAAGAAACTGTACCAGGATTGCTTGAAGAAATGGGAACGTATCCGCTGGTTTATCGTTGGTCAAACCGTTTTATTCCCTTCAGTGAATCAACAGCAGAGCGAGAAATTAAACGGTATCAAAGAAATTGGAACAACAAAGTAAAAGGTTTTATGGGTATCTTGAGAGAAACCATTTCGGGAAAACCCTCCGATAAAGTCAATTATGATGCGCTGCAAATGAGTCATCAAACCAATGAAGCGTTAACAGCGAATAGCAATCGCACAACACGATTTGGTTATTGGACAAGTGAAATCATTTTGATAAATGAAAGTATGGATATTTTAGAACAAGCTACAAAAGATTTAACTCGTTATTTAGAACAATCAGGTTTTACTTGTAATCGAGAGAACGTGAATGCCTTTGATGCTTGGTTAGGTACGATCCCTGGTCATGGTAGCTGTAATGTGCGACGTGTTTTTATAAATTCCATTAATCTTGCACATGTATTACCACTACATACGATTTGGGCGGGATCACCTTTTAGTTCTTCTGCGTCTTTACTTCCCCCAAAATCACCGCCTGTATTCTATGCGGCGACGACAGGCAAAACACCTTTTCGGTTTCACATGGATGTGGCTGATGTGGGGCATCAAGTGGTTTTAGGGCCGACAGGTGCTGGTAAATCCACCTATTTAGGATTTTTAATAGCACAGTTCTTGAGATATCCCGATGCACAGATTTTTGTATTTGATAAAGATTATTCGCATAAGGCTTTAACGGTTGCATTAGGTGGGCATCACTATGATATCGGCAATGCAGAGGAGCTTTCTTTTTGTCCCTTGGCTGATTTATCAACGGAGACTAAAAAAGTAAGAGCAGAGCAATTTATTGAAGACTTAGTTTTTTTGCAAAATGTAACCATCACACCTGATATTCGGGCTGCTATTCACACGGCTATTGAATCGTTATCGAGTGAAGTTCATGAACAAAGCAGAAACTTAACTGTATTTCGATCTGAAGTGCAACATGAAGTGATTCGATCAGCGATTCAGTATTATACCATTGAAGGCCAAATCAAACTGCTTGATGCGACTCGTGATTCCATACAATCAGGGTATTTGCAAACATTTGAAATGAATTGGCTATTGAGCCAGAAATCCGAAATTTATTTGCCTGTTTTAAGATACATCTTTGATCAAATTGAATCTCGCTTAGAAGAATCCAACGGAAAACGACCTACGCTGATTGTTCTTGAAGAAGCTTGGCTTTATATAGCACACGAAGTTTTCGCAAGAAAATTAAAAGATTGGCTAAAGACATTAAGAAAGAAAAATGCACGCGTGGTTTTTGCAACGCAATCCTTAGCTGATCTGTACGACCCAAGCACTAAAAGCCTTACCTCTACCACAGCAGCGATTATGGAATCGTGTCCTACCAAAGTTTATTTACCTAATCCCAGCATAGAAGCAGAAATTAAAGAGCTTTACCGCAAAATTGGATTATCGGATCGCCAGTTAGAAATTATTTCACATATCGGCATACCCAAACGCCATTATTACATTGTGACACCCGAAGGTAATCGCCTAATTGATTTAGGATTCAGTGACGTTAAGCCCATTACGTTATCTTTTGTTGGATTGTCGAAAGAAAAAAGTAATGCACTGCTTGAATGTAAAAATGAGCATAAAGAGGAGTGGGTCTATTACTGGCTTGAAAGAAATGGTTTCCGAGAATGGGCTGATTATTGGCAAACAAATTATTTTGCACGAGGTGTTCAATGAAAAATTTATCTCAATGGTTAGCAATAGTTTTATTACTGATATCACCTTTTTCAGTGTATGCAACGATGCCTGTGATTGATTACGCAGCGCTTATTCAACTGGGAAATGAACTTACGCAATTAAAGCAGGAAACACAATATATACAGCAGGCATTACAAGTATTGCAGGGAAACCAATATCAGTGGAGTAATGTGCAAGGGCTTATTAATAATTTGGGCGCTATTGTTCAACAAACTAATGGCATTGCTTATAGTGCATCGAATATCAACCAGCAATTTCAGCAAGCCTATCCTGGTTATCAAGCGCCGCAAGACTATAGTCAGCAGTACAAAAACAACATCAATATGACAGAAAACACATTGAATGGTGTTCTGCAATCAATGGGGTCAAGTGCCCAAGATTTTCAAAATGAAAATACGCGACTCGCTTTCTTGCAACAACAAGCTCAAAGCGCTCAGGGGCAAACTCAAGCAATACAAGCATCCGCGCAAATTGCTTCGGAAACGGTATCTCAAATTCAGTTATTAAGACAGACCGTTATTGCGCAATCGAATGCACAAGCCGCCTATTACGCGACGCAAGTTCAAAATGATGCAAGCAGTAAAGCAGAATTAGAAAAAGTCATTAATGCAGGTTCTACGAGTGTACCTGGTTATGGCACATCAGGTCATCAATTAAATCCACCTAATTTTTAGAGGAGTCAATCAATGCAAAAAGTAATGTTGAGTTTGATTGTTATTTTCATGCTTGTTTTAAGTGGCTGTGGTCAACAGACACCGATGCAAAAACTACAAAGCAATGAACGATATGATGACATGAATAATGCTTTTTGGGGAAAAGAACAAGAAGGCAATACGCCTTTATGGAACACTGGCGTGAATTACTGTAAAGGCCACAGTGAAAAACCTAATTGCGCACCTGTCATGGAAATTTACGTCATTAGTAATGGATCAACAAAAGTACCTGCTTACGGGACTTCTGGAAATACGTTAACAGCACCTGATTTTAAATAAAGGGAATATGAGGCTTTACTCATGGATATATTAACGACGGCTGCTCAAAGCTACATGACTACATTTAGTGGTTATGTCAACCAATTCTTGCAATGGGGTCAATGGCTGTTTTTCTCATTGCTCGTGATTAACCTAGTTTGGATGACATTGTGGCACGCCTTTGATCGTCATTCTTTCTCAGAGAGTATGCCTTCTTTTATTAAGAAATTTTTTGTGATCGCGCTTTTCTACACCATTATGATGAATCCCTCTTGGTTGGGAGAAATATTGCAAACAGTGCAGTTTATGGGAAGTACGCTCACGCATAGCCCGATTGATCCCTCATCGGTTATCTCTGAAGGTATTGGAATTGGCAATCAAATTATTATACCCATCGAAAAATCAAGCATACTCACGTTAGGGTTTGGATTAATCATTATTTCCATTGTGTATATCATCGTTTTATTTGTCTTTATTAGCATTGCATTGGATTTAGCACTTACTCTCATCATCACAAGCGCGTTAATTGCCATTGCGACGTTTTTTCTTGGGTTCGCGGCATTGGGTGCGACTACACAAATTGCGCGTCAAACACTCGATGTTATTTTAGCAAACTGTGTCAAATTGCTCGGTATTTACTTGGTGGTTGCAGCAGGTAGCCAAACTATGATTGCTGTAACTTCCTCTATTCCAAATGTCATTACAACTTTCGATCCTTACGCCTGGATTGTCGCTGTGGCGTTATTATTTTGGCTCATCGCAAAAAATTTACCGAATCAACTTGCCAAGATTGTTTCAGGTGCTTTTCAAGAAACACACGGTACAGATGCGGCTGCATTGGCTATGTCTGCTGTCAATTACGCACAAACAGCCATGCCTGCTGTAAAACTAGCTTCGGGTGCAGCTCAAGGAATTGCAAAAATCGCGGGTAGTGCAGCTTACAATGCGACTTCGCATTTTAGCAAAGCAACTTCTGGCGGCAGTGATCTTGTTACAGGGTTAGGAGCCGCTGTCGGTGGTTCTATGGCACATCTAGGCAAAGCAATTGGGAGTAATTTATCCGACCACTTTAAAGATATTGGCAATAAGTTAGCAGGTGGCCCTGGTTTAAAAGAAAAAACATCTGAAGGTAAAGAAAAGCCATTACCCACGATTGCGGAACGTCTTTATCAATCTGCACAGGATGTTAAATCAGGTGCACAACCAAACGTTACAAAAGGAACTTTAGGGCAGGGTGGAACAACACCAAGCGAGTCATCGTCAGGAATGAATACATCTAAACCGATGGGAACATCAGGACAACCTAGTAGTGCAGGTCGTCCTGCGGCTGGCCCAAGTTCAACGCGCAGTGAACCCAGTACCCGTGGTGTTAGTCGTCCTAAATAATGAGAGAGGAAACCATGAAGAACATTAAACAATTTGTCTTTGGTAATAAATTCCCAATAGTAGGGAAAAAATCAGGCATTTTACAAAATCCTTATGTTGCGGGTAGCGAAGGGCGAAAGGAATGGAATGATCGCTATATGAATATGGCGAGAGCAATCCGTAATTGGCAAATGGCTTTTTTTACGGCGATGGTTGTCGTGATCCTCTTTGCTATTGTTGTTGCGAGAATAGCAACAGAATCGAGAGTACAGCCATTCGTAGTAGAAACCAATAATGGTATGCCTTATGCCATTAAGCCGATGGAATCAATATCTGCCCAAGATCAACGGCTGATTAATTTTGCTGTTAATCAATTCATTGTTAATGCAAGAACCATTGTGAGTGATGCTGAAGCAGAAAAAGCACTGCTTAATAAAGTCTATGCTTTTTCGGCCAATAATACGCTTGGTTTTTTGCATGATTATTATCAAGAAAACAATCCATTTAATTTGGCTGCTCAATATACCGTAACCGTCAATATTGTGAATTCGTTACCTATTAGTCATGACACGTGGCAAATCACTTGGGATGAAACAAGACGTAGTACTAATGGCGACAATGTTTTGGGAGTGACTCGATGGATGGCAAATGTAACGTATAAATTCGGTGATGTTAATCCAAGGTTCATCACGGACAACCCGTTTGGGTTGTATGTCACACAAATTTCTTGGTCACAAAGTCAATCTGAATGAATTTGAGGGGAAAACCATGATAAAACGAGTTTTAATGAGTGGTCTTATTTTTGCAACGTTATCAACACTATTAGGTTGCGCAACAGAACAATTTCCAGATCAGTCGTTTGTGCAAGCCAAACCAGTGATTCAACGTCCTTCATTAATTCAAGTGCCATCAGCGAGAGCGAATTATCATTTAATTTATGGTAATGATCCTGCGTTAGCACGAGCCTTTAATCGATATGCGGCCACAGGTAAAGCCCCGAATATTATTACCGATGGTTTTGTAAAATTTGCTTATAACGCGGGTCAACAGCCCATTGTTAAAGCAACACCATTCCAAGAAACGGTCATCTCACTGGAACCAGGAGAGCGATTTACCAACATTACGTCAGGCGATCCTAATCGTTGGTCTTATTCTGTTGCTGTGTCGGGCAGTGGTGCAAGCCAACAACAAAATGTATTAGTCAAACCATCATTACCCAATATCAGCACCAATATGGTGATTACGACAGACAGGCGTATTTATAATCTTCGATTAGTCTCTTCCATGAATGCACAAACGACTCGAAATGTGAGTTTTTGGTATCCTGATGAAATGGTTGATGCTGTCAATGATGCCACGTTGAAACAATTTGATGGAACAGTGGCTAGTGTCCCTGATGTCAGCCTCAATAATTTGAATTTTGATTATAGTATTTCATCAGGTTTTTTCTGTCGCACACCTGCTTGGAGACCCACTCGTGTGTTTGATGATGGCACACACACCTATATTCAATTCGGAGCCAAAATGACTAATCGCGATATGCCAGCACTTTTTGTCTTAGATGGGAATACACAAGAGTTAGTTAATTATCGATCTAAACTGCCTTATTTTGTCGTCGATAAAATATTTAAACAGGCTGTATTAGTCATGGGTGTTGGACATTCTCAAACAAAAGTAACCATCACAAATAATCGCTATTAAGTGAGAGGGCAAACGTATGAGTCCGAAAGAATATCCGAAAGCCGTGGTGCTAAAAAAGAGTTTAGTAGGAGTTGCAATTTTTGGCACAGCGTTAATTATGATGTTGATCTTGCATAATCTTTATAATGCAGCTCATGCACAAAAAATAACGAAGACAGGGAGTAATCCTAATGTACAAGCGATTGCAAGTCCAGCGGATACGAATTGGTATCAACATCAAACGATCAATAAACCTGTAAATAACCAATACCAATTACCATCCGTAAAACACATAACGACTAATCAACCACAAACACCACCCACTCAAGACAACGCAGTTCTGCGCCAATCTCAACAGGATTTACTAAAAGCGATGGGTGCGCCTATTAATAGTAATCAATTAACAGCAGAAAACCAAAATGTACCATCGTCGGTTTCATCAACCAACGGTTTGACGATGCCTAGCGGTTTGAACCAATCTGGTACGGATCAAAATATGCAAGGAGAGAAAAAATCGTTTATACAAGCAGGTAATCAAGTGGATGATGATTATTTGGGGTCAGCATTAAAGAATCCTATCAGCCCATACGAACTACAAGCAGGGACAATTATTCCTGGAATTTTAATCACAGGTATCAATTCCGATTTGCCTGGGCAGATCACAGGACAAGTCCGCTCGAATGTCTACGATTCTATTTCTGGGAAATATTTATTAATTCCTCAAGGCGCAAAATTAACAGGGATATATGATTCACAAGTGGCTTATGGTCAAGAACGTGTACTGGTTGTTTGGAAACGCATTATTTTCCCCAATGGGCAAAGTATTGATCTACAAGGTATGCCTGGTGTTGATATGAGTGGTTATGCTGGATTTCATGATCAAGTGAATAATCATTATGGGAAAATTTTTGGTTCTGTCATTTTAATGAGCGTTTTAAGTGCAGGTGCGCAACTCGCCCAACCACAAAATAATAATAATCCGTTTGCAGCGCCTACCGTTGGACAAACGCTTGCTCAGAGTTTGGGAACCAACCTAGCTAATACAGGAACAATGATCACATCTAAAAATATCAATTTACAACCTACATTACAAATACGACCTGGCTATGAATTTAATATCTCAGTCACAAAAGACATGGTTTTTCCAATTCCTTACAGTAGCAACTAATTAATAGGGGAAATGTAATGAGATGGAAAATGGTTTGTGCTTTTATCTTGGGAATTTTCATGCTCTCAGGATGCCATAGCTCTAATTCTGAAAAAAAAGCAGAAAGTAATGTGCCTGCAAAAGCAGTAATTTCAATACCAAAAACACTGCATCCAGTTCAAGGAACATTAGAGTATACCAGCTACATTGGCACACCTGATCATCCTACGATTGATGGTGGCATCATTAATTCTACAGATGAAATGCCAGTCAATCATGATATGCCTTCCACAAAACAATTATTTCATCAACAACAAGCAGTAAAAGTAACTTTAATTAAGGCTTCAGAAGATAATCAAAAACCTTTTAAAGATGATTGGGCAACTAGCGAGAAAGTAAAAAAATTGCTTATTGAAGCAGCCAGCCAAGGCAAATTAAATTACGTATTGAAAAAAACGGATCAAATGAGATTGCCAGCGAGCGTTGCTGTTGTGCCAATGGTTGAAAGTAACTATCAGACGAAAGCTATCTCTCCTAAAGGAGCTGCGGGTGCTTGGCAACTAATGCCATCCACAGCGAAAGATTATGGTATTAACAATCAAGAAAGATTTCAGTTTACAACGTCAACGGATACTGCACTTAGATTGCTGGATAATTTACATCAGCAATTTGGCAATTGGGAATTAGCCTTTGCAGCTTATAACGCAGGAAGCAAACGTGTTATCGAAGCGATGCAAGAAAATCCAAATGCAAAAACAATTGATGAACTTGATTTACCGCAGGAAACAAAAACTTATGTCAAGCACATCATGAGCCTTAATAAAACAATGATGGAGTTAGCAACCAATGGCACGTAATTTCTTGAGCCAAATTAACATGAATGAACGAACTTATCCGTGGTTTTTATCAAGCATCGTTCTGTTTTTCGCTTTCTTGCTTAATATTAGCGGGCGTTTATTGAGCGCATTAACCTCTGCTGAAACTGGCAATACAAATTATCTCATACCAGATGGAGAGGCATTTTGGTTTTTGTTTATCTATGGATTATTAGTCATTAGTATCGTAGTGCTTCCGAAAATTTTAGGAAATATTAAGTTAATCCATATTAATTTCAAAGTCGCTATTTTAAGCTGCATTTTATCAATTCTAGGTGCTTTTTATTCTGATATTTTTTATTTAGCTGAAAGCGCTAAAAACAGAAATGATTATCAAGAATTTGTTCGTACTATTCCTCTTTATTTATCACAAAAACTTTGGTTTTACTTGGGCCTTACTTTTGTATTATTAATTATTTATGTCGTTAAGGAATGGTTGTATAGGCAGGTAAATTCTGATATCTCTATAAATCGTCTTAAGTTTTTTTATATCACCTTAGCGCTTGTTACACCATTAGTTGTTGCGTACCCAACGCAGATAATCAATATCAGTTTATTTGCAAATTCACAGTCAAATGAATTTATCGAGTTACCACTATTTTTGTCAGTTTTTCAAAATTTAATTTATGCCGCTATTTCAATTGGTATTTTAGTTTCAGCTTATTTTTATCGTGAAAAATACAAACTATCTATTCAGTGGCTTAAGAAATTAACCAACGTCATTGGACTTGGTCTTGTCATGACCGTTTGTTTACAAGTGTTTTTTGCCATTTTGCCTTATAAGATTTTGTCAGAACGAATTTGGTTATCTTCATGGCAAATGCTTTCTGATTCAGGAGCCAATATCAAAGATAATGCTGTTAAATTCTTACCCATCTTACTACTTGTTGCTGTTGCTGGCATATTTAGACAAATCATTAAGAAAAAACAATTTGATGAAATGACAAATACCGATCAAACCAGCGGGAATTTTGGTACAGCGTCTTGGGCGACAGAGAACGATTTAAGAAATATGAATGCTTATAATAAAGAAAATGGTATCTCAATAGGTGCAGATAATAAGCAGAAAATGCTTTATTTGCCGCTTAAGAATAAATTAACTATTTCTCCGCCTGAAGGTGGAAAAACATCATCGTCCAGCATTCCTGTTTTATTAACGTATGATGGCCCCGTTTTTGTATTCGATATTAAAGGAGAATTATGGGCTGTCACTGCACGTTACCGCTCACAGGTATTGGGAAGGCATGTGGTTGTCATTGATCCATTTGGGGTGACGAGAAGTGTTGATTTTGCTAAAGGCAAACCCGATGCGATCTTGAAAGATTATCATCTAAATCCCTTTGATTGGATACCTGAAGATAAAAAACAGCGTGATCGTATCATGAATAGTTTTGCTGCATCCTTTGTTATTAATGAAGGTGGTTATGCAACTCACTTTGATGAGAATGCAAAAATCTTAATTCGTGGTTATATCGATTACATGATGAGTTTAGAACCTTCACAACGAAGTTTATCCATGCTTTATCACTTGATGTCAGAAAGCGCAGAAGAAGCGCAGACGACATTCGATCAAATGGCTCAATTGACAGGAAGGGCAGGAGCAGCAGCCAATCAGATTAATCGCGTAGGTAGTGATGAACGAGGCAGTATTCTCTCAACAAGCTATCGTCAAATTGATTGGATGGGTGACAGTAATATTCAAGAAGCATTATCGGAAAGTAATTTTGATTTAAGAGAATTTTTAAAAGGTAACATGGATATTTTTGTCGTGTTACCTGAAGATCAAGTCAAAGAACATAATCGACTGGTTCGCATGGTGATGGCTTTGTTAATGGGTATGATAGTACAAGCAAATCCTAGTGAATTGCCTAAGCAAAAAATGCTTTTTTTGCTCGAAGAACTTGCTCAATTGGGATATTGCCCTGATGTAGAGCAATGTATAGAGGTGTTACGCGCTAGGGGTGTTGTTGTTTGGACGGTTTTTCAAACGTTAAGTCAGATCGAAATGTTTGAAAAACCTGATTTATTTAAAGGCGCACCGCTTAAACAGATTTTTACGAATGATGATACAAAGACAATGGAGTGGATTCAAATGTTGGGTGGTAAAAAAACAGTTCTTACTAAGACACTCTCTACCAATACAGGGGATTCACGCCAAAAAATGCAAGTATTTGGTGGCAGTGTATCCAGTGGAGAAGGGGAGAGCATTCACGAAACAGGCGTTGATTTAATTCAACTGAATGAAATTCGGGAGCTGCCTAAAGACCAACAATTCGTATTTTTACATGGTACTAAGCCTATTCGTTGCAAGAAAGTGAGATATTTTGAAAATTCAGATTTTTCTGGAAAATTTGATGCTAACCCTTTGGAAACGAGGAGTAGTTAAAACGCATAAAATAATCAATCAGCAGCGTGGGCAACATAAAATTTTTGAGTATTAAAAATAATACTGCATTCAAATTGGAAACTTTGTGGCTCTACACAAACTGAATCTGACGAATCCAGTAAAACCTTAGAAAGATCGATCTCAGATGCAATCTCAACTGAGCTATCTTGAAACAGCGGCAAAAGGCAGAGAACTAACTTTGTATTTAAGTTTTTTCTGATTTACTACTGTTTTTTTACATAACTTTCCATTAATTCACACATCACATCCTTGATACTTTTTTCCTCTTGTGCTGCTTTTAATTTAACAGCCTTTCTTAGAGAAGCTGGTGCATCAAATGTAATTCTTACTAATTTTTCTTCTTTTATTAAAGAAGTAGACGTTTTAGAGGATTTGATCTTTTTGCTCATTTGCTGTCGTCCCATAGTACTGATAAATGTAAGTTTACTATATTAAATTTTACTTTAAAAGAGTAAAACTGTAAGAACGCTTGACATGAACAGCGGGGTTGACCATAATACAGTAATGCGTTAAACAGTAAATAAGTATTAACGTATTCTGTAAAAAGCGTGCCGCCTGGTGCTTACGACACCTGAACGGCACTAACCAAAACACACTACTAAGGAGCGTGTCATGGCTATAATTAGCGTAGCTGATTTTTCAACTTTTATAAATCAACAAATTAAAGCACAGGAACAGATAGAAGCCTGTTTATGGAGACTAGAAGCTTTAATGACGGTCGCTTTGATGACGGATGATTTCTATGATCTTTCTGCAAATGTCTTGCATAATTACTTTTCGCTGGCTGGTGATTTAATTGAGGAAGCTACGAAAGCCAATCAGATGAGTCTTGGTGAGTTACTAAGACAAGATAGACAACAGTGTTAATGGCTACGTAAGTCCGCGTAAAAATAGCGAATACCTCCGACTAGTTTAAAAAAAAATCCCTCTGGACAGGGATAAATTCACAGCAGTTCAACAATTTTTTGGATCTCAAGCTGCCATAAGCTAAAAGTAACGTTGTCTAATCCTGCTACGTGGCCTAGGGGTGAGATATTAGAGATTATAATGCGTAGTCTTGATTAGTTTTTTTCTGGTAAGTTTTTGCAATTGACCTTAGACCTATGTCTAATGTCTATAATCATACCAAGGCAGAACAAGTGGAGATATTGCAATGACGATGACCAAAAAAGACCTTGAAGCTATCGATCCAGCCCTAAATCTGATGGCTGAGTTTAGCAAACTGAGTCATAACACAAGCAGCCACGTGATGAGAATGCGTGAAGAAGCTATTTTTACGGATGGTATTTTGCCTGCCAAGGTCAAAGCCCTGGCAGCCACTCTATGGGGTATTAGCGCACGTTGTGAGCCTTGTCTGAAATTTTACATCCTAAAAGCAAAAAAGCTGGGTGCAACGGAAACAGAAGTAGGAGAAATGTTAGCGGTAGCTTCTGCCATGGGTGGTTGTGTCGGGGAGATGTGGGCATTAAAAGCCTATCAAGCTTTTAAAGAAGGCGGTTCTACAGATAACAGTTGCTGCGGTGTCTGAATCACATAAGAGGATGGACTGATATGCAAGGGTTAACCATTGGCCAAGTAGCCAAAGAAGTGGGGATGAGTCGGGATGCGATTCGCATTTATGAACGACAAGGTTTGATCGAAGAGCCTGAGCGTTCTACGAGTGGTTATCGCCTTTATTCTGATGCTGTTATTGCGCGTTTACGTTTTATTCAGCGTGCAAAAGCGATGGGTTTTTCACTTAAAGAGATTGGGGAGTTATTAGAAATTAAGCGTACTGCCAAAAATACTTGTGATCAAGTGCGCATGGAAGCGAAGGTAAAACTCAAGCAGATCGAAACTAAAATGACTGAATTACAACGCTTGCAGAACGCTTTGAAAAAATTGATTAGAACTTGCGACGACAATAAAACGAATAGCCACTGTCCTTTATTGGATGCGTTAGAGCAAGAAGATTTAAAGGAGAAACGACGATGAAATTAAAATGGAGCACTCCTGGTTCACTCATCAGTGCTGTCATTGCAGGCATCGCCGCTTCTTTATGCTGCGTGGGGCCTTTAGTCTTACTTTTACTCGGAATCAGTGGGGCGTGGGTCAGCACACTCACTATATTAGAGCCATTTCGTCCTTTTGCTATTCTCATCACCTTAGGTTTTTTAGGCATTGCTTTTTGGCAACTCTATTTAAAGCCTGTGAAGTGTGAGCCTGGTGTAGTTTGTGAAAAACCTCGTTATTTGAGGCTACAACGCATCATTTTTTGGATCATTACCGTTATCTTGCTTTTGTTATTGACATTACCTTGGTATGCCCATTGGTTTTATTAAAAAGGGAGAACTAAACATGAGACAAGTAAAAATTTTTTTAATTGGAGTTCTAATTTTTGTCTTAGGGAACATCCCAATAAGCTTTGCTCAAACGGAAACGAAAAATTTGCAAACCGTGACATTATCAGTGCCCACCATGACTTGCCCTGTTTGCCCCATTACCGTGAAAAAAGCATTAGAAAAAGTGCCAGGCGTTTCCAAAGTAAATACGGATTTAAAAGGAAAGACTGTCGAAATAATTTATGATCCACAAAAGATAATAGTTAAGGAGCTTATTCGAGTGACTACACAGGCAGGTTATCCCTCGTCTGAACTTCAATGAATAAGATGGAAATAGCAAACAATTGATGCCTACAAGTTAGCCTCTCTTATTCCCTGCAAAATATGTTATTATCCATGATATCTATACATACCGATATCTTGATGCCTTGATAGGAGAAAATAACAATGCCAAAAAACAAAGGGAATGCTTCAGAAGAAAAAAGATTACTCATCCGCCTTCCAAAAGACTTGCATCGTCAAGTGAGACTATTGGCGTATGATCTGAATGTCAGTATGGCGCAACTTTGCCGTGAAGGTCTTGAATTGATGCTGCAAAAACATAGCAAAAAAATTAAAAAAGCCAGGGAATAAGTATAAAAATGTCAGGGGAAAAGATAGCCACAGTCATTATTTTTATCTTGCTTTTTAGAGTAACTCCTCTTCTAGCTGCTCAATCGGTACCATTGACGTTGCCTGAAGCAGAACATATTGCCATCTCTATTGCTCCGGAACTCCAAAGACTGCAAGCGACCCGCGAAGCTTTAAAACAGCAGTCTATTGCTGATAGGCAGTTGCCTGATCCTAAACTCATGGCAGGCGCCATCAATGTGCCTACGGATACTTTTAGCTTTACCCAAGATGACATGACTATGATAGAAGTGGGTCTCCAGCAATCCTTTCCACCTGGGCACTCACTGGCAGTTAAATCCAGACAAACACAAGCGCGAGCATTAGCAGAGCAAAGAAAAATTACCGAACAAACGGCCATATTGTTACGTACCGTACGCGAGATTTGGCTAAATCTTTATTATTGGACAGAAGCCGCTCGTGTGATTCATGAGAATCAACTTTTATATCAGCATTTGTTGAAAGTCACAGAATCGCAATACAGTGTCGGCAAAGGCAATCAATCCGACGTATTACAAGTTCAATTAGAGCTTTCTCGCCTCGACGACCAACAAGTGCAAGTGCAGCAACAAATCGACGAACTGCAAGCGCAATTAGGACGCTATATTGGCCAGGATCAAGCGATTCGGCCTTTGTCAAATCAACTGCCTCATTGGCTTAACCCGCCACCCCTCACTATTTTTCAAGATCGACTTCAACAACATCCCTTACTCAAAGTCGATGCAGCGAATATTGAAGCAGCACGGGAGGAAGTAGCCTTTGCTCGAGAACAGTACAAACCAGGTTTTACAGTTGATGTAGGTTATAGTGTTCGCCAAGGTCGATTTGCGAATGGCATGCGCCGTTCCGACATGATGGGCGCACAAGTCACCATGGATCTACCTATTTTCACCCATAATCGCCAAGATCGGCGCTTACAAGCCAGTGCAGAACAACTCGCGGCCACCCAATTCGAGCAACAAATTCATTATCGAGATTTACTGAAAGAACTCGAGGCCCAATATGCACTGTGGCAGCGTTTCTCGGAACGCGTGAGCCTCTATCAAAAACAATTAGTACCCGAAGCCAAACAAAATTCGAAAGCGGCTCTTTTAGCCTATCAAAGTGCGACGACAGAATTAACAACAGTACTCCGTGCTTATAGCAATGAATTGACTATTCAACTCGAACAACTACAAATTGAAGTGGCACGTGCCAAGACAAGAGCAAACTTGTTTTATCTGGAAGGGGCTACGAAATGAAGAAAAATGCATGGGTATTACTTGTAATTATTGTACTGGCTATTGTCCTAGGTATGGTGATTGGACGTTATTCCGGATACTTTACAACGACTGTTACCCAACCAGAGAAGAAACCCCTCTATTGGATCGATCCGATGGAACCCCAAATTCATTATCCAGGCCCTGGTAAATCCCGTATGGGAATGGAATTAGTCCCTGTTTATCCTGAGGGAGAGCAGGCAAAGGATGAGAAAGGTGTTATCCGCATCTCTCCCATCGTTGTGAATAATCTGGGCGTACGCACTGCACCGGTTGTTAAAGGTACGCTTTCGAGACGAATTGAAACGGTAGGTTATATTGAGCCGAACGAAAATAAGATTAGTCACATTCATACCTATGCGGACGGGTGGGTAAAAAACTTAATGGTAAAAGCCGTTGGTGAACCCGTAAAAAAAGGACAATTACTTTTGCAACTTTATTCACCGATGCTTGTGAACGCACAAGAAGAATATTTGATTGCCCTTGAAAGTAAAAACCAAAATCTTTTAGAGGCTTCGCATAAGAAGTTGTTGGCCTTTCGTATTTCGGAACAACAAATTAGAACGTTGAAAGCAACACGCAAAGCCAGTCAACTCGTCGATATTTACGCACCTCAAGACGGCATTATCGAAGCGCTCAATATTCGAGAAGGCATGCGGGTAACGCCCGAAACCGAAATCATGAGTTTAGTGGATTTATCGAGCATTTGGATCATTGCCCAAATTTATGAAGACCAGGCGGATTGGATCAAAATAGGTCAGACAGCAGAAGCGCGATTATCTGCATTTCCTGGCAAAGTATGGAAAGGTGAAGTGGAATATATCTATCCGCGGCTTGATCCCATCACTCGCACGCTCAGAGTCCGCTTTCGTTTTGATAACCTCGATTGGATTTTAAAACCCAACATGTATACCAGCATCACGATTCTGGCAGAGCCTAAACAAAATGTTCTCAGTATCCCTCTCGAAGCCTTAATTCGTAACAGTCAAGGCGATCGCGTGATTGTCGCTTTGGGCAAGGGGCGCTTCCAAGTGCGGCCTGTGGTTATCGGCATAGAATCCGGGGATCGTGTAGAAATCTTATCGGGGTTAAAGCCAGGTGAACTCGTTGTGACATCAGGGCAATTCTTAATTGATTCGGAAGCGAATTTAAAAGCGAGCTTACAGCGCCTAGAAACATCGACAGAAAAAGTCAAGCCAACATTGCAACAGCAAATTCCTAAGGAAAGTCAATCTATCGAAGGCAGTGGAATGATTAAAGCATTGAATCCTTCCCAACGTACCTTGACCATCCAACACGAAGCCATCCCTGCCCTAAAGTGGCCTGCCATGACGATGGAATTTCAGGTGGCAGAAAATGTAGTGTTGAGTGATTTCAAAGTCGGCGATCACATCCAGTTTACCTTGAAAAAAGTAAATGAAAATTTTGTGGTGACCGATATTAAAAAATTATCGAATGAATCATAGGAAAAAACCATGATTGCGGGAATAATTCGCTGGTCGATACAAAATCGTTTTCTGGTACTGCTAGCCACCGTGCTACTCATTCTTTGGGGAATTTACACGATTAAAAATACGGCAGTCGATGCCATCCCCGACTTATCTGATGTGCAAGTGATCATTAAGACAGATTTTCCGGGACAAGCACCCCAAGTGGTTGAGGATCAAGTGACTTACCCGCTCACGACTGCCATGTTAGCCGTACCAGGTGCAGTCACCGTACGAGGAGAATCGGGTTTTGGGGTCTCTTATGTGTACATTATCTTTAAAGACGGCACCGATATTTATTGGGCACGTTCGCGCGTTTTGGAATACTTGAGTCAAATTGCCAATCGCTTACCCCCAGGTGCACGTACTGCATTAGGACCTGATGCGACGGGGGTTGGTTGGGTGTATGAGTATGCGTTGGTGGATCGCACGGGTAAACACGATCTATCCCAATTAACTAGTCTGCAAAATTGGTTTTTAAAATATGAATTACAAAAAGTGCCGGGGGTCGCTGAAGTTGCCACGGTAGGTGGCATGGTGAGGCAATATCAAATCACCTTAGATCCCAATCGGCTACGTGCTTATGGATTGACACTCGATCAAGTTAAACAAGCGGTACAACGGAGTAATCGCGAAGCCGGTGGCTCAGCAATTGAAATGGGTGAAGCCGAACACATCGTAAGGGCGCGAGGTTATCTTCAATCCATTCAGGATATTGAAAAAGTTCCCGTAGGATTAGGGAAGCAAGGCGTACCTATTCTCCTAAAAGATGTAGCTACCGTACAACTCGTTCCTGAAATGCGCCGTGGAATTGCGGAACTCAATGGCGAAGGCGAAGTGGTGGGCGGCATTATCGTGATGCGTTATGGCCAAAATGCCATGCAAACCATCGCGGATGTCAAGAAAAAACTAGGCGAATTGAAATCGAGCCTACCGTCTGGTGTACAGATTATAGAAACTTATGATCGATCCAGTTTAATTCAACGTGCGATTAATACGTTACGGGATAAATTGATCGAAGAATTTGTTGTTGTTTCACTCATTTGTATTGCTTTTCTTTTTCACTTTCGATCTTCGCTGGTCATTATTATTAGCTTGCCGATCGGTATTTTAGTGGCGCTGATCGTCATGCATTTACAAGGCATCAATGCCAATATCATGTCATTAGGCGGTATTGCCATTGCAATCGGTGCCATGGTCGACGCGGCGATTGTCATGATTGAAAATGCTCATAAACACTATGAACACAATACGATTACAGATCAAAATCGTTGGCAGGTGATGCAACAAGCGGCGCTTGAAGTGGGGCCACCTTTATTCTTTTCATTATTAATTATTACCTTTAGTTTTTTGCCGGTGTTTACATTGCAAGCACAGGAAGGGCGACTATTTGCACCCTTGGCTTACACCAAAACCTATGCCATGGCGGCAGCAGCAGGTTTATCCATCACGCTCGTTCCTGTGCTCATGGGTTATTTTATTCGCGGAAAGATCAGACCTGAACAGCAAAATCCATTGAATCGCGCTTTATATGCCGCTTATTACCCTATTATTCAAGCGATATTGAAAGCCCCAAAAACTGTGCTTGCTATTTCGATTGTCATTATCCTCGTGGGTTTTTGGCCAGTTACGCGTTTGGGCGGAGAATTTATGCCTGAGTTAGATGAAGGGGATTTGATGTATATGCCAACGACATTCCCAGGTATTTCTGTGGGTAAAGCACAACAGATTTTGCAACAAACGGATAAGCTTATTAAGGCATTCCCTGAAGTCAAAAGTGTATTTGGCAAAATTGGACGTGCGGAGACGGCGACCGATCCAGCGCCATTATCCATGATCGAAACGACTATCCAATTTAAGCCAAAGAGTGAATGGCGACCCGACATGACCCCAGAGAAATTACGGGCTGAATTAGAATCACAGGTCAAGCTGCCTGGATTATCCAACGCTTGGGTGATGCCGATAAAAACCCGCATTGATATGTTGGCCACTGGCATCAAAACACCGGTGGGAATTAAGGTTGCTGGCCCGGATTTGAAAACGATTCAAGCCATTGGTCAACAACTGGAAAATGTATTGAAACAAATCCCAGGTACCATATCGGTTTATGCAGAGCGTGTAGCCGGCGCCCATTATATTCAAATAGATATTGATCGACTCAAAGCAGCGCGTTATGGCTTAAACATTGAAGACATCCAAGCGATTGTTGAAACGGCTGTGGGGGGTATGAATGTCACGCAAACTGTCGAGGGCAGAGAACGTTATCCCGTCAATCTTCGTTATCCCAGAGAAATTCGTGATTCGCTCGAAAAATTAAAAACATTGCCCATTGTGACACCTTCTGGCGCAACCATTCCTTTAAGTGAAGTCGCTCGTGTTTATATCACCGAAGGCCCCGACATGATCCGCAGTGAAAATGCACGTTTAAATGGCTGGATTTTTGTTGATATTGCAGGACGTGATTTGAGTTCTTATGTACGAGAGGCGAAACAAATTGTAAAACAACACATCCAATTGCCTGCTGGCTACTCCCTGACATGGTCTGGACAATATGAATATCTAGAACGCGCACAAGAACGTTTAGGTATCGTGGCACCTTTTACCTTAGCCATTATTTTCCTACTGCTTTATTTGAATTTTCGTCGACTGGGTGAAGTGGTTGTTATTTTAGCGACATTGCCATTAGCTTTGGTAGGCGGCATTTGGTTGCTGTATTTATTAGGTTATCACCTATCCGTTGCGGTGGGGGTAGGGTTCATTGCGTTGGCCGGTGTCGCCGTTGAGATTGGGGTAGTGATGTTGGTGTATCTCAATCAAGCTTTAGAAAAACACCAAAAAACGGCAGAACAAGAAAAACGCTCACTTACTAAACAAGATGTCCGTGATGCCATTATCGATGGTGCTTTATTACGACTACGGCCGATTATGATGACAGTATCGGCCATCATTGGTGGTTTACTGCCTATCATGCTGTTAGGGGGTACAGGTTCTGAGGTCATGCGCCGTATTGCCGCACCGATGGTAGGTGGCATGGTGAGTGCAACAATATTAACGCTGATTGTTATTCCAGCTGTTTATTTACTGTGGAAGCAACGAGGCTGCACGAATGGGGAAAAATAGTAATTTTATGAGCATTAAAAAAACGGTTTCATCAAAACTTAAAATAATGTTCGTAGCCTTTTGCGTGGGTTTTATACCTTTTTTTGCAAATGCAGCCGTCTACCATAAGCATACATCACTTCCGCAACCCATCATCTCCCATACATCGCTTAATGTTTTTGTCCAACAAGTTTTAGAAAATAATCCCGCTATTCGTGCCGCAAAAGCCAACGTGATGGCGGCTCAAGCTCGGCAAAAAGCTGCCGCAAAACCCCTTTATAATCCCGAGTTAACGGGTGAAGCACAAAGCTCTGTGGAAGATAGTTACAGTGTGGGCATCAACCAGACCGTGGATTGGGCCAATAAACGTGGGGCGCGTGCTCAAGTGGGCGTGGCTGATGTTCAAGTGGCCGAGGCGCAATTAGTCAATTTACGACAACAGCTCGCAGCAGAGATATTAAATGCTTTAGCCGCTTATCAGGCGAATCAACAGGTGGTAGCACTTGCTAAAGAGCGTACCCAATTGCTTCAGCAATTTGCTGCGCTTACCCGAAAACGTCATGCCAACGGCGATGTTGCGCGTGTGGATGTGGATTTAGCTCAACTTGCGTTATCGGAAGCCTTAGCGCAAGAAGCCGATGCAAAAGTCAATCTGAATCAAGCCTTACAAACGTTGCGCGCTATCACAGGATTCAAGCAAGCCCATTGGCCAAGTTTCCCTAACGTATTACCTGTGCTTCAATTATCTGATAGTGAAACTGAAACATTGCTTTATCGATTACCTGTTTTACAAATTCTCAATAATCAATATTTAAGTGCTGAGGCGCGCATTCGTTTAGCTATCAAACAGCGCTATCCTGATCCGACTATTGGTCTACAAGGCGGTAATACCAAAGAAGGCGAAGAAAGTCGTCGGTTAATTGGTGTGACAGTGAGTATTCCCTTGTTTGTACGCAATCCTTATCGTGCTGAAGTGGATGCCGCCAATGCCGATGCGATTGAAGCCGATCAAAAGCGACTCGATGTAATCCGCCAAGCGCGCGCAGAGATTGAAAGCAGCGCAGAACGCTATCAAATCCTGTATCAAACAACTCTACGTTGGCAGCAAATTTCGGGTAAACCACTCAGTGACGGCATGACATTAATTGAACGCTTATGGCAAGCCGGTGAAATCAACACCACCGATTATTTAGTCCAACTCAAGCAGCGAGTGGATAGCCAAATCGCAGGAGCCGAATTAAAAGGCCGTGCTTGGCAAGCGTGGGTAACATGGTTAAAAGCATCGGGACGAAGCGAGCACTGGCTACGGCACACATCACTATGAGGAGCGGGTTTTAATGCTAAAAAACAAAGATACGATTATTTTTTTGCTAGCTGCATTTATTTTGCTGCTATTTCAAAACACAGCACTAGCAAATAACAATGATAATAATGAGAACTTAAATACTATCACATTAAATACCGCTTCTCAGCAAATGGCAGGTATCGTGGTGACACTCTTGCAGCCCAAAGTATTAACTGCATTAATCACGGCACCTGGCGAAGTGATTCCCAACGCGAATTTGACCACTAAGATAACTACTCGTGTCGCTGCCCAAGTCATTCAGCGTCATGTACAAGAAGGTGAACACATTAAAGAAGGACAAAAATTAGTGACACTCTCGAGTGTCGATATGGCTAAAACACAAGGCGAGCTATTACTTGCTGCGCAGGAATGGGAACGAGTCAAAAGTCTTGGGAAAGATGCTGTATCAGGTAAACGATATTCAGAAGCACAGGTAGCCTATCAACGTGCTTACTCAACAGCACTGGCTTATGGCATGACCGAAGGTGAAATTAATGAATTACTACGTACACAAAAACCTTCCCAAGCTAAAGGTGAATTTAATCTCTTGGCGCCGCGTGATGGTACCGTATTCAATATCAATTTTACTGAAGGCGAATTGATCGAACCAGGGCGTGTGTTATTACAGATTGTAGATGAAGCCACCGTCTGGATTGATGCGAAATTACCACCTGACCTTGTGCGTCCTGTCAAAGTCGGTGATACCGTGCGAATTTTGGTAAGTGGTCGCACCCTTAAAGGACGAGTGATCCAAGTCCATCACCAGTTAGATGAAATCACGCGCACTCGCTCGATCCGTGTTGATGTGCCTAATACAGATGATTTATTGCACCCAGGCCAATTTGTAAATTGTCAAATTGAAGCAGGACAGACGGCACCCGTCTTAGCGGTACCTATTGAAGCTGTAGTACGCACTGCGGATGGCGATTGGGCGATTTATATAGAAAAAAACCCGAATGAATTCCAACCTGTTGAAGTAAAAATAGTTGAAGTCATTGATAACCAAGCGGTGATTGAAGGTATTCCCGCAGGTACGCGCGTCGTCACCAAAGGCGCATTTTTTGTCCATTCTGAACTCAACAAAAAGGGCTTTGACGCGCATGGCCATTAGAAGGGATAGAGATAATCATGTTAAATAAATTGATTGATATCGCTGTTAACAATCGTCTCCTCATTTTATTAGGATTACTTGCGACCATTATTGCGGGTATTCTCATTTTACCTAAGTTAAATTTGGATGCTTTCCCCGATGTGACCAATGTGCAAGTAGTCGTAAATACTGAAGCACCAGGTTTAGCCGCGGAAGAAGTCGAACAGTTGATTACTTATCCGATTGAAGCGGTGATGTATGCATTGCCTGACGTCGCTGAAGTCCGTTCCATCTCTAAGGTAGGTTTATCGGTTGTAACGGTGGTATTTAAAGATAATGTGGATATTTATTTTGCTCGCCAACAGGTGTTTGAACGTTTGCAAGTGGCTCGCGAAGAGATTCCACCAGGCGTTGGTGTGCCCGAAATGGGGCCAAACACATCAGGCTTAGGTCAGGTGTTTCAGTATATTTTACGGAGTAATAATCCTAAATACGATGCCATGTATCTACGTGGTTTAAATGATTGGGTCGTTAAATTGTTATTAGCGCCTGTTGATGGGGTGACTGATGTACTCTCTTTTGGTGGTCAGGTACGCCAATACCAAGTGCAGGTCGATCCTGCAAGGTTGTTGGCTTATCGATTAACGATTGATGATTTAATCAATGCAATTGAAGGAAGTAATCGCAATGCAGGGGGTTGGTATTTAGATCGAGGCGCTGAACAACTCGTCATTCGTGGTGTAGGCTGGGTGAGAAGTGGGGATAAAGGATTGCAAGATATTGGCAATATTCCTGTGAAGGATAAAGACGGTGTTGTGATTCGTGTGCGTAATGTAGCTATTGTTGCTTATGGCAGCGAAATTCGTCAAGGTGCTGTTACTATGACTGAACGTAATGCCAAAGGCCAGCCACAACCACTCGGTGAAGTAGTGACAGGTATTGTGTTAAAACGCATTGGTGCCAATACCAAAGCTACGATTGATGGAATTAAAGCGAGGCTTCCTTTAGTTCAAAAGGCTTTACCTCAAGGGGTTACACTAGAACCCGTTTATGATCAAGCTAGTCTCATTCAGCAGGCGGTACATACCGTGGTCAAAGCACTTATTGAAGCCTTTATTTTAATTTCCATCGTGTTGTTCTTATTTTTAATGAATCTTCGCACGACGCTTTTAGTGCTGATTTCTGTCCCTATTTCTGTTGGCCTTGCCTTGATGGCAATGGCCTATTGGGGTATTTCGGCGAATCTCATGTCACTTGGGGGCTTAGCGATTGCCATCGGAATGATGGTCGATGGCTCTGTAGTAATGATGGAAAATATTTTTAAACATTTAAGTGAACCAGGTTCCAATCATCACTTATCTGAATTATCGGAAGAAAATGGCAAAACAGAACATGCCATCCCACTTAGAATTCAAGAAGCGGCGCGCGAAGTCGCGCGTCCCGTTTTTTATGCGGTGCTCATTATTATCGTTGTGTTCGCACCGCTCTTTACCTTACAGGGTGTTGAGGGCAAATTATTTCAGCCAATGGCCATTAGTATTGTCTTATCGATGTTAGCTTCTTTACTCGTTGCCATGATGGTCATTCCTGCACTCGCCACCTATCTCTTTAAATTTGGCATTAAACACCGCGAAAGTTTTGTATTGCGTCCGATTGCGGCAGGATATCGTAAGCTTTTAAGCAAAACACTCTTGCATCCCAAAAAAACGATTATTGTTGCGGTTGTTTTACTCTTGCTTTCTTTGATTCTACTACCGTTTTTAGGCACAGAATTTGTGCCAGAACTTGAAGAAGGCACACTCAATATTCGAGTCACCTTAGCTCCTTCGGCAAGTTTAGAAACTTCACTCGTAGTGGCGCAAAAACTTGAACAGCAGTTGATGACGTTTCCTGAAGTGACCTATGCGTCAAGTCGCATCGGAAGACCTGAACTGGGTGGTGATCCTGAACCTGTTTCCAACGTTGAAATTGTGGTGGGACTTAAGCCTGTGAGTCAATGGACATCTGCCCATAACCGCCAACAACTACAAACGCTGATGGAAAAGAAAATGGCCGTCTATCCAGGGTTGGTTTTTGCTTTTTCTCAACCGATTGCGAGCCGTGTCGATGAACTACTTTCGGGTGTTAGAGCACAACTTGCTATTAAACTATTTGGCCCCGATTTATCCGTACTCGCTGATAAAGGTAAAGCCATCGAATCGATTGTGAAATCTGTTAAAGGCACACGCGATGTAGCAATGGAACCCATTACAGGTGAAGCACAATTGGTGATTCGACCTGACCGCGAAGCTTTGATGCGTTATGGTATTTCAGTGGGACAAGTGATGTCTTTAATTTCAGATGCTATCGGCGGTAAAACCGCAGGGCAAGTCATCAATGGCAACGAACGTTATAACATCTATGTCCGTTTAGCAAAGCCCTATCGAGACAGTGTTGAAGCGATTAGTAATCTTATTTTGCAATCACCGAAAGGAGCTTGGGTGCGTCTTGCGGACGTAGCGAGTATTCAAATTGAATCAGCACCACCGCAAATACGGCGTGATGATGTGCAACGTCGCGTGGTTATTCAAGCAAATGTCGAAGGACGTGACATGGGTAGCGTGGTTACAGATATTCAACAGCAAATCGAACAAAAATTAAAATTACCATCGGGTTACACCGTAACCTACGGTGGCCAATTTGAAAATCAAAAACGCGCTCAAGCACGTTTGATGATTGTTGTTCCTCTTTCACTTGGTTTGATTTTCTTATTGCTGTACTTTGCATTTAATTCAGCAGGTCAAGCATTACTTATCATGATTAATGTACCACTCGCATTAATCGGCGGCATTCTCGCATTATTTATATCTGGACAGTATTTATCTGTGCCTGGCTCGATTGGGTTTATTGCACTGTTTGGTATCGCAGTATTGAATGGCGTAGTTTTAGTCAATGCCATAAATCAAAATAAGCAAGGCGGGTTACCCACCGAAGAGGCGGTTTTTGTTGGCGCATTGTCGCGATTACGTCCTGTTTTAATGACGGCTTTTATTACCGCACTCGGCTTAATTCCGATGTTACTTGCACGAGGCGTGGGTGCTGAAATTCAACGACCCTTAGCTACTGTCGTTGTCGGCGGATTGATTTCATCAACAGCATTAACCTTACTCGTTCTTCCCGTGCTGTATGGTTTTTTCTTTAAAAATAATAACGTAAATAAGCCGCGAAATAGTGAATAAACCCCATGACAAAAACAACATTTTATATTCCAAAAATGGATTGTCCTGAAGAAATAAAATTAATTAAAAACCGCTTGCGATCCATGACAGGTATTCAACAACTCGAATTTAATCTTATTCAGCAAGAAGTTATCATTACCCATTCAATTTCTGATATTTCAACTATCCAAACAGCACTTAAATCGCTGGGAATGGAGTCTCAGATCAAGGCAGATCATGCCATCCGTCAACAACAAAAAGCACTGCAAGTTTCTGTGACACGAAAAGATTGGATTGTCATAACCGCTTCAGGCATTTTAGCACTGGCAGCGGAAGTCATCGCATTCACCACACATACGGAAACTTCTTTATCCATTATTATTCTCGCAATTGCTTCCATGTTAATAGGGGGACGTCAAACTTTTCTGAAAGGGTTACGAGCAATCCGCCACTTTAATCTCAATATGAATTTTTTAATGAGTATTGCCATAATCGGGGCAATAGGAATTGGAGAATGGCCAGAAGCAGCGATGGTTACCTTCCTATTTGCTTTAGCGGAACTTATTGAGGTGTACTCATTAGACAAAGCGCGTCTTGCCATTCGTGGCTTAATGGAAATTGTACCTGAGACAGCTACTGTACAAGAGGGAGAAACTTGGCGTGTTAAACCGGTTTCAGAGATTATCGTAGATTCCATTATATGGGTAAAACCAGGTGAACGTATCCCGCTTGATGGCCTAGTTACCAAAGGACAATCCAGTGTAAATCAAGCACCGATTACCGGTGAATCCATGCCCGTTAAAAAAAAGAAAGGAGACCCTGTATTTGCAGGTACATTAAATGAGCGAGGTTCATTTGAATTTAGGGTGACTGTCAATCCAGGGAACACTTTGCTTTCCAAAATTATTCGTGTTGTTCAGCAGGCGCAATCAGAACGAGCACCCGCTGAGCGTTTCGTCGATCAATTTTCAAAATATTACACGCCGAGCATGGTCATTCTAGCTGTATTAATTGCTTTCGTACCATTCCTCTTTTTAGGTGCCGCATTCTTACCTTGGTTCTATAAGGCACTCGTATTACTCGTTATCGCATGTCCGTGTGCATTAGTCATTTCAACCCCCGTAACGGTGGTGAGTGGCCTTACAACCGCTGCACGACAAGGTGTTTTGATTAAAGGTGGGGCTTATTTAGAAGCGGGACACAAGCTCAAAGTTATTGCTTTTGACAAAACAGGAACACTGACTCATGGGAAACCTGTTGTAACGGACGTGGTAACCCTCTCCGATAAATCGGAAAAAGAGGTTCTGCAATTGGCAGCAAGTTTGGATGCTCATTCGGAACATCCTATTGCCGAAGCCATTGTAGCAAGATGGCGAAAAGAGAATTCTGAAAATTCACTGTTAGTCGTCGAAAATTTTGAAGCGGTTCCAGGTCGAGGTGTTGTAGGCGCTATCCAGGAACAATTTTATTTTTTAGGAAATCATCGCTTTGCTGAGGAAAAAAAAGCTTGTGACCCCCAAATAGAAAATCAATTAAAAGGCTTTGAGCAGGAAGGCAAAACTACGATTATATTAGGTACTGACCATCAATCTCTCGCTATTTTAGCGGTGGCTGACACACTGCGTGAAACCGCCTTATCAGCGATTCAATCATTGCATCAACTTGGACTCACTACGGCAATGATTACAGGTGACAATCCCGCTACTGCGAAAGCGATTGCAAAACAACTGGGTATTGACGATATACGTGCTAATTTATTACCTGAAGATAAACTCAAAGTGATCGATGATCTTATTAAAACATATGGTATGGCGGGAATGGTAGGCGATGGTATTAATGATGCACCTGCACTCGCAAAAGCTTCCATCGGTTTTGCCATGGGACATTCGGGAACGGATGTCGCTTTGGAAACTGCCGATGTAGCCATCATGGAAGATAATCTCAATAAGATGCCTTTTTTTATTAGCTTAAGTCGCCGAACTTGGCATAAGCTAATTGAAAATATATCACTATCAATTGGGATAAAAGGCGTATTTTTTATTCTGGCTTTATTTGGACTTGCCACTTTGTGGATGGCTGTGTTTGCCGATATGGGAGCAAGTTTAATTGTGGTATTAAATGGCTTACGGTTATTACGATTTTCGGAACACGAAATGATAAAAGGGAAAAAAATAAAATGATAGAAATTATCCCAAATTGGCACCCTATTTTTGTACATTTTACTGTGGCGTTGTTTAGTAGTTCTTTTATTTTGTATGTATTAGCCTATTGGACTGCGCATACAAAGTGGAAATCTAAAATATTTGCTTCTGAATTTGAAACAGTCGCTCGTTGGTGCTTGTGGGTAGCAGCGCTCATGACGATTGCGACCGTATCCGCAGGTTTCTATGCCTATTACACAGTCAAGCATGATACCATTTCTCATGCGGTAATGACCGTTCATCGTAATTGGGCATTAGCCACTGCTGCAGCCATTTTTCTTATGGCAAGTTGGGCAGTATGGCGTTATGTCAAACATAAAGGATTGACTCTGTCATTTATAATAGCTCTATTGATTGTCCAAGGATTACTGTTGACTACTGCCTGGTATGGCGGAGAATTAGTTTATCGCTATGGGATAGGCGTGATGTCTCTACCCCAAGCGGAAGAAATTGGACATCATCATGAACCTACACTAAAAAATCAGACAAACTCATCTAAAAAACCAATGTCCAATGCCAATGATCACGACAAGAATAAACATCCGCATTAGGGAACATTCATGGAAAAATCAAAAAAAGTAATAAGAAATATCAGAGGAAGAATGAAGGTCAGGAAGAACTTTAAATTTTTTCTTATTTTATCTATTATCTTTTTTAGTGCTCCTTTATTTGCTCAGCATGAGCATCATGCTGCTCCAACACCAACGCCTTCTACGACTAAAAGCAAAAAACCTACCCCTGCAAAGCCTCAACCTAAAGAACATAAAGCCAAAAAACAGGAAGCTAAAGAAACCTTAGTAACCAGGAAGCGAATACCACCGATACGTGGGGCTAAACGCACTGTGAATTTAATCGTCGGTTACAAATGGGTTAATTTTGCAGGCAAATGGCGACGCGCTATTTCGGTCAACAATCAAATTCCAGCACCCACATTGCATTTTAAAGAAGGCGATCAGGTAACGATTAATGTTTACAATCACTTGGATAAAGGTACAGCAATTCACTGGCATGGAATATTAGTTCCTTGGCAGATGGATGGTGTCGTCGGCGTGAGTCAAAAAGCGATTCCGCCCGGTAGTGTTTTTCATTATCACTTTACGCTCTATCAAGCAGGGACTTATTGGTATCACGCGCATGCGGACGTACAAGAGCAAGATGGTTTATACGGTGCATTCCTGATCGATCCTCCCTCTCCACCCCATTACAAATACACCAAAGATTATGTCGTCGTTTTATCAGATTGGGACAATATGAAAGGAGATCGAATTTTTGCGAATTTGAAAAAAGATGGTGATTATTTTTCACCGCGATTTCCATTACAACCCTCTCTCATGAAATTTATTCATGATTATCGAAAAGCAGATGCTAAAGAACGTAAAAAATTAATTGAAGATTATAAAATGATGCAGCAAATGCGCATGAGTATTTATGACTTAAGTGATGTGGCCTATGATGCCTATTTATTAAATGGTCAACCTAAAACGCATCCATGGATGGCTCCTGTTAAGGTAGGCGATGTAGTACGTCTTCGTTTTATTGGTGCAGGTGGCAGTACGATTTATCGCGTAAAAATTGCAGGTGCAAAAATGGAAATGGTACATGTGCAAGGTAACGACGTGATACCTTATGCCATCGATGATTTTAGTATTGCACCTGGCGAAACATATGATGTGTTAGTCAAAATTCAAAAAAATAAGCCTTATATCATTTATGCGGAATCCATTGATACGCGTGGCAAAGCCTACGGCGCTTTAGTTACTGATCCACATGAACCCATTAATTACAATCAAGTTACGCCGTTTCCAGAACCCATGCCCGTAACCCGAGAAATGATGCATAACATGATGATGTCAAAAATGGATCACGGTTCGATGGGTATGAAAGCACACTCAATGATGAACGGAACGGGGCAATCAAAATCAATGCAACACTCCATGAATCAGCATTCTGACTCTATGAATATGTCCACGTCTAAAGAAAAAATGAGAAATATGTCTAATCATTCAGGACATCCCTCTCAATCAATGAAATCAACCTCAGCTTCTACCCCAATGAAGCACGATATGAAAATGTCAGGTATGGAGCATAAATCAATGAAGATGCCCATGGGTTCAAAAACACATAGTTCCATGAGTAAAATGTCTGCCGATCACTCAGCCATATCAGGTAAAATGAAAATGCAGGACATGAAAATGGATCATCAGATGCCAATGGATCATGCCATGAAGATGCCCACTGAACCGACTATTGTGGGAGATAAAATAGTTTCTCCAAGTAAAAATTTGTTGGAGATGACAACCACGGGGACAAAATATCAAGACTTAGTAGCGGCGGTTAAAACAAACGATCCGAATAAGCCGGTAGACGGAATTATCCGTATGGAATTATTCGGCTACATGGATCGTTTCATTTGGTTTATTAACGGATTACCCGAATATAAAGCCAAACCTATTATGATTGAACCTGGAAAGCGTTATCGAATTATTTTTACCAACAATTCTATGATGCGTCACCCCATGCACATTCACGGGCATTGGTTTATTTTACGCAACGGCCATGGTGTCTATGATCCGCTATTACATACGATTGAGGTAGCACCTGGTGCTACTGCGGTTGCGGATTTTGATACGGATGCCAGTGGACAATGGTTTTTTCACTGTCATCATCTTTACCACATGATGGCAGGAATGGCGCGTGCATTTCAGTATGAAACAATCATTGATGTTGCAAATGGTACCGCTAAGCCTGAAAGTTACGCAGCCAATAGCCAATATATTAATCGACCCATTGTGAGAGAAGATATCACTATGCCCATTGATCCCTCACTGGTGAGCCATCCACAAGGACATCATCAAGGATTATATCTTGCTAGCTTTCTTGATATTGGCGAAGATCCCTTTCACAACGTACAAGAAGCCACTTTCAAAGGTTTGTATGGAGGCGATTACGATAAACTAGAACTTTATACGGATGATGCAGAAATCAATAAAGGTGCTGTAGAAAACGCAGATATCGATATTTTTTATTGGCACTTGATCAGTCAATTTTGGGCCATCAAAGGCGGTGCCAACTATTTCTATCGTCCAGGTGGACCTTATTGGCAACCAGGTATTGGTATTGAGGGATTAATGCCGTATTTTATTGATACCAATCTTAGATCGTATTACCACGAAGGCAGTGTGAAATTCGATGGTGAATTATCCCGTGATACGCAAATTACTAACAATTTCTTAATAAGACTTGGCATACGGAGCATCTTGGCAACTAAAACAGTCACGAAGGATGAAATTGGCAGCGGCTTAATGCAAATGCGTTATATTGTTAGACCTTATTATCGTCTCAGGCCTGGCTTAAATCTATTTGCAGAATATGAGCATGATCAAGATTACGGTGCGTTTAAAAGTATTCGCCGCAGTAAAGGAGAAGCGACAACTGAAAATACAATAACTTTCGGGCTTTCGGTTTTATTTTAAAAACTTTTCATGGAGAAACTCATTATGCAAAAAACAAATTTAGCAACTTGTATAGAAACCTGTGTTAAGTGTATCCAAGCCTGCGAAAAATGCGCTTTTGAATGTTGTGCTACAAAAGGGCAGGAACATGCAGATTGCTTAAAAGCCTGTATCACTTGCTCACAAATTTGTTCTTTATGTATTGCAATTTGTGCGCGTAATGACAAGTTGTCAAAAGATATCATGATGCTTTGCGCCAAGGCTTGCGAAACTTGTGCAACCGAATGTGAAAAGCATTCCGATGAACTCTGCAAGGCGTGTGCCAAAGCTTGCCGCGAGTGCGCTAAAGCGTGTGAAAGCTGTTACTAATCAAAAAATGCAGTTTTTAATTTTTTAAAAAGATACAGCCATGCTTAGAACACTTAGATCAATCATTATTTCTATAACAATGATTGTGTTGTTTTCAACGCCCTTTATCGCTTATGCGAAGAAAATAACTTATACAGCAAATTATGATGCACCCACTTTTAAGGTTCAGGGTCGGCCTTCACTGAAGGGTGCCACTTTACAAGTTCAACTATACATCAATGGCAAATCTATCGGAAAATTCACCAAGAGAACAAACCAAGTTCAATCATTCATTATCGATAACCGATATGGAAACTTACTTGTAGTAGAAGTAGTCTCTGTCAAAGGAGAACCTCAAGGTATCAGTTGTCATGGTACTTCTCTTGCAGGAAAAAGCAACATCATTATTAATTGTCATCCGCGTTATGGAAAAGGGCACTATTACTGAACTTGAGTAGACGTCATGACGCCATGATGTCTTGATATCAAATAAAATAGATGATTTCCATTCACTTTAATGTGATAGTGATTAATTTAAGGAACCAAAGAAAAAGAAAAGGACGCTACCTATCGTTTAATAATTTTTTAGGAGTGGCTTTTTTATTTTTAGCAGACTGATACCTTTCAGTTAGTTCAATATCGTTGTATCGGTCTGTAATAGCGCTCGAACTGTGGCCCGCATCATCACGCACATGGGCAACAGGTCTGCCACGTTTATTAATATCATCGGAAATACCTGTGTGACGCAGCCAATGAACTGTAGCAGCTTCTAGTGCATCGGCGTCAGCCTGAAATCCGCTGTGCCTAAGCTTATCGACAGTTTTGTCGAAGCAGAGCTGAATGAGTCGACGTATATGGCGTGTACTCGTCATTGCTCCTTTGCCTTTTTCTTTTGGCAAAAGTGGAGTTTGTTCATTAGGTAAGGGCAGGAGAGATAAGCCCATATTCTCACGATAGTGTTTTAATGCAGATAGCATATCATCGCTTACAGCGATATCACGCATTTTGTTTCCTTTCCCAACTGTTTTAAACCACCAATAACCATTACTGTCTTGATAAAAGTGCCCCATTTGGGGAACCCAACGGTGACTTGCAGCTAATTCGGATATGCGTAGGTAGAGAAGATAAAGCGCAGTTAGGATGAATAACGTGCGCTCATGTTTATCTGGTTCAGAGCGCGCCATTTCTTTTGCGGTTTCGAGACACGTTTGCCATTGCCGAACTGTTAAACGCATGACAGAGGCTTGCTTCTGTCTTTTTTGTAGATATTTGCTTTTTTGTCGAATAAGTGCCACAGGATTAATAGAAACTTTTTCTTCCAAGGCTAGGTAATTATAAAAGCTACTAATCCCTGTAAAAATTTCTTGGATGGCTTTTTGTGACAAATGATAATGGCTTTTATCAGGCTTTAAGCCTTTTTTATAATCTACTTTACTCAATGTTGCGACAAAGGGCCGCCATTCTGGATTAGGTACGCGCTTGCCACCGCGAGTAATAAAGCGTGGTGTTTTTTTAAGTCCGATCCATGACTTCGGTGGATTCAAACAAAATTTAATATAATCCTCTATATCTTGTCGCTTTAAATTTAACAATGATTTTTTTTCAATAAGCCATGTCCATTGAATTAATCGCTCAATCTCACGGCGGTAGGATTCAAAGGTAGCATTGTTACCTTCGTACTGTTTTAGAAAATCCAACGAAAAATTCAGATCATGAGGTGCAAAAGAAGGAGATTCTAATTTTTGACTATCTCTTTCATTAAGATGCGTCAGTGTATCGATCAACGGTTTTGGAATAGGAAATTTTGATGTTCTTGCCATCACTCACCATTGTTTTTTTCAAGATCATCTATATCTTCGAGTGTATGGAGTATTTCATGTTTTAATTCACGAGGGTCGGGAAGTTTGCCTACTAATTCTTTTGGCAATACTTTTGATAATTTAATTTCAGCAACACCAACAGGTTTATTAAGATCACGTAAAGCATAATCTACTTCGATTGAGTTTCGATTAGTGCAAAGTATTAGACCAATAGAGGGATTTTCGTCAGGTTGTTTAACGTAATCATCTAATAATCCTAGATATAAATTCATCTTACCTGCATATTCTGCTTTGAATTTTCCAGCCTTGAGTTCAACGGCGAAAAGTGAACGGATGATTCTGTTAAAAAATAAGAGATCGATGTAATATTCATTTTTTTTGGCTACTATTCGGTATTGATTCCCAATAAAAGCAAACCCTTTCCCTAACATCATGATGACTTCTTTAATTCGGCTGACCATTTCGGTTTCAATTTGTTTTTCTAGTAATGACTTTGAGCCGATAAAAGGTTTGCTTACCTCCATAAAGTAACTGGCTTTAAGAATATTATCTGCTCTGGCTGCTAATTGAGAAGGTAGTGTTGATTCAAAATTGTGTTTCTTGTTATGTAAACATTCGCGTTCATAGGCTTGTGATTTTATTTGTAGATCGATAACATCACGACTACACATACTGTCACTCGCCATCTGCAAATAAAATTTTCTTGCGTCAGGTGATTTCACTTTGTGAATGATGGTTACGTTGGTGCTCCAACGAACATTCTTTGCAAGCTCCAATAAATCTGGCAATTTTGCATATTCATAGTAAAATTGCCTCATGCGACGTAGGTTTTGTTCGGAATAACCTCTGGCATTGGAAAAGCTTTTTGTCAAATCTTGTGAAAGACGAGCTAATATTTGTTGCCCCCATTGATGACGTTCGGCTGTATTTGCAAGTAGTTTGCCTAATGCCCAGTACAATTCAATGCTTGTACGATTTGCATTTTGAATAAACTGTTGTTGCGCTGCCGAGATGGTTTGTTCGGCTTCTTGAAGCAATTTTTGATAATGAGCTAATTCAACATCTTTTGTCATTCTTTAGTCCCCATCTTTCGCTCACGACCGTGAGCGAAAGTTATATTTTGCTACAAAATACTATAAAAGGCTATTGTAAAGAGGCTAATAGTAAAGACTATTGGACTTATTGAAGGCCACGTACCCGTGAATTCAAAGATGCCTCCTCTTTCCTTGATCTTGAGTCTTATTTAAAGACTGGGAAAGCATTGCTGCTTGCCCTTTAGCATATCGTAATACAGTAAGAACATCTTGTGCCGCCATCTCGTTTTTTTGAAAACGTTCATGAATCACAGCAAACCCGCCTTGCTTCTGCAATGAAACTATCTGGGTTTGCTTTAATAAATTTTGTGTATCCGATTTGTCAGTCAATTCTTTGGCTATGCCTTTAAGCTCTTGATTAAGTGCTATGGCTTGCTGGCTAAAACGCTTTGCAAGTTCGGGGTCTTGTACTAAAAATTGATTCTTTTGACGCACCAGTTCTGTTAATTGAATCTGTTTATCAACATATTCCTTTAGCTGCTCAGCAGTATCTTTGCTTATCGCAATATTTGTAGTTTCTAGAGTACGTGAACGATCTAATAACGATGTAATCTTTTTAAATATCGTTTCCATCGCTTCATAGTCAGCATTAAATCCAGCGATATTGGCCTGAATATACTCTGGTGTTGTAACTCTTGACCAATCCAGATGATAACCCGCATTTTCGGCCAGTGAATCACAAAAGGCGCGTAGCGTTCGCCCATTTCCTTCCCGAAAAGGATGAGCCGCATTAATTTCATTGAAGTAATAAGAAAATTTTTTGCAGAAATCGCTATATTCTAATCCCTGAAGATAATTATCCGATTTTAATTGCACAAAAACTTTATTGAGTTCTTTGCTGATAAATTCTTTACGCGCAAAATGGCTATGTCCTTTAATAATATCAACGGTTCTCTCTTGCCCTGCCCACGCATAAAGATCACTGAATAAATGTTGATGAATCGCTTTCAAGTGATCGTAATCAAAATCACCTACGGGTAATGGTTCTGCTAATCTTACTCGATAAAAAGCATTTTCTAAGTCTTGGAGTTTATTGGAGTCTTGGATGCCCAGATGATTAATCAGTGTTTCAGTACCTGGGTATAGATAAGGATCACGCATGATAGATAGTCTAGCTTTTAGCTCTGGTAATAGCTCTTTCTAAAAATTCTTTTTGTGAAATTTTTCCAGAATCCAAAAGCTGCATATCAGCGAGTAATGCAGATGAAAGGGTAATCCCTTCTAAAGAAAGATTTACCAACGCACGCTTAGAATCTTCACTCAGTGAATCCATTTGAATAGGCTTAGGTTGTTGTGTTGGTAACATAAATTCTCTCCTACTAATTTTATTAATTATACTGTATTTTGTTTATAAAAACCATTGAAAAATCAAGCAAAAATGGCTTAAAAGCCTTATCTGGAGCGGCCTCCGCGGTCTCTATCGCGCGTTTGAGAACGTGATTGATCGAGGGCTTTATTCCGTAGTTGAACGACTAAAACTTGCTTATCTTCATGAGACCATTCACCTTTATTGATTCGATCTCGAATAGCAATGAAACCGCCTCGTTGTGCCAATGTCATTGGCTTTATTCCTTTAAGTTTTTCAATCTCTGCTTTAATTTCAGGATGGTTAATGGCACAAGCTGCAAAGGCTTTAATAGTACTCGAATGAGACAGAGCTTCCCTAGAAAATTCTTGAGCTTTTGTAGGGTCTTTCAATTTAGCTCCGTGCATCGCATTAACTAAACGAGTTTGTTCAAGCTCCATATTGACATAATGGCTTAGCAGCATTTCAAAAGACAACTCCTGTACGGCATGAACAGTCGCCAATGTTTGGGGAATGGCGGTTAGATCAAAGACGGAAGAGTGTTTATCCATTGAAGCTAAAGTAGATTCAACCGCTTTTGTTACACTCTCTTGTGTTATACCCGTCTTATACAAAACTGCATTATCCAAGTCTTGTTTAACCTTACCTGCGCCCTGTGCAATAAGGGAATCATTGAAATCCCATTTTTTCTCGTTTGAAGGCTTTGTTGGTTCAGCGACCCAAACATCAATGCCCTGCCGTGACAAAATGTTTGCAGCACGTTCAACACTTTTTGCTGTACCTGAATCACGTCCGTCATTATCAGCACAAATCAAAATATCTTGGCGTTTTGCTTTGAGGGGTACTTTATCAAAATTAGAAACACCAAAGGTCACATAAACTGTCCAATCAGGATGAGCTTCAGCTATACTCAATGCGGTTTCTGGCCCGGAGCCAAAAGCAACTTTGGAAGACAGCAACCCCTGATGAACCACAGCGCCCTCACCTGTTAAACCACGGGATAGCTTAGCGTTATCCCCTAGTGGCGCTTTTTTCGCTGTCTTCGGGTCTAAGAAAATAGCTTGAACACCCACGACTTTATCTTTTTCATCTCTCGCAACAACGACTAAAGCAGGATACACATCACCTGTCACCCAATTTTTAAGGCCAGGATGATAGCGAAAGGTTTTACCGTAAAGTTCACCTTGAATACCGCGATGTTCTCGTAAATAACGCTCAGCCAACGTTCCTTCAACGGATTTACTAGCATGAACAATCGTTTGGGCTTTTTGAATTCTTTGCTGCGTATAGGCATCTAAATCCGATACGTTGTTCTGTGTGGTTTGAATCGTTTTGTGAATGGGTTGAATATAAGTGGAATAACCGCCTAAGAAACGAGAGGCTTCTTGTAAAACTTCCTTAAATTCTGTTGTGCCTGTTGCATGTGCAATAAGGTTCAACATGTCACCGCCTTCACTCGTTTGGAAATCACGCCATAATCCTTGTTTTTGTCCACGGACAGTCACGACTAAACTCCCTTTATTGGTACCATAACGCCAAGCGCTACCGCTTCGCGTTTTGGGATCACCTAAGTAATGCTGTGCCACCTCTTCAGCACGAGCGTTTAAATCTTCGCGCAAACGATGAATATCCATTCGTTGATGGGTCGTTTGCGTTTCTTGTAATGTGCTAATAACTTGGGTAGTCGATTTTTCAGCAATTTTCTTTTCATCCACATTATTTAAACTGGCTAATGCTTGCAAATGATTTTTTAGAGAAGACAAACCACTCATTTGCTCTACTAAATCTTTTTTGGATAAGCCATAGAGTTGCAGTGCATAATCTAACGATTCTGGTTTATTAACCCGATAAATTTTTTGTAAGCGCAAAGCAACTTCAACCGATGTAAATGCTTTTTGTAAAGAGGCCGTCGTTTCTTCTTTTGACTGGCTTTCATGAATTTTACGAGCGCTTTGCACAACATCTTGATAAGCCGATTGGCAGCGTTCAACGGCCATTAATCGCTCTGAATGACGTGCATGTTGTTGTAGTAATTTATCGGCATTTAAACGACAGGTAGTAGCGAACTCAGTTAAAATTCTAGGGTTAATGGAATAAGCACGATTGACCAAACGCCATGCTAAATAATCACGCTTTGCAAAAGCATGATCAATACGTGCTGAATCCTGCAATGATAAAGCTGTATTTAGGGTTCGAGTTTTTAAGCGCGAAAACAATCGCCCTGCTGTTTTGTTCACTTCACGATAACGATCTGCTAAACGATAAAGCGTTTTTTCTTCAATATTTAAACGATCAAAGTGTTGTTTGCGTTCCGCAATATGAGCATCTCGATAAATATCTCGCCAATTAAGGCCATTTTCAATCACTTTTCCGTGATGTGCTTTCGGATCAGCAACTAACGCCAATGCATGTTTTGCGCACAATAAAACATTCGTTTCTTTATTATAATTTTCGACATTGACGTGGCATTGATGTCGATGTGCTTGTGGCTGTAATTCTTCAAGCGTAATTTTAAAATAATCGAGTCCTCCTTGATAATGCGAAGGATTTTCAAGAATTTTTGCAGCTAATTGATTACGTTCCTTGGTGTAACGTGAAGCAAAAGAAGCAAGGGTAGAATAAAATGTTTTCTCATCTAAATTCGCAGTTTTTTTGCTTTCAAAAATTTCTCGCCACGCATGAGCATGAGCAGACTTCGCTTCAACATAAGATTCAATAGTCTTGAATCCAGTCCGATCTATTAAATTAAGATGACGATAATGATCATAGCGTTCGTAAAGTTTCGCATCCTGACGAATGGCACGCCAAACTTCTTTTGTATTGCTCTTCAGTCCCACAATGGCTACATGATGTGCGGAAGTCGCTTGCACAATTTCATAAGCCAATCGTATGCGCGTATTAACATCCCCTAAAAACAGCGCTTGATGATAAGTCATGACTCGCTCGCGCAATTCATGCCGTGCTGCGCTTTGCTGTAACTTATACCAACGTCCTTCTGCTTGACGTATCTGTTGTTCAGTTGGTTTTTCGCCGTAATGCGGCGTTGCAATACCGATTTGATAAAAATCTAACGCCCTATCATAGCGTTCGCGATCTTTCAAAATCTGATAGGCTAAATGATCACGCGCAACACTTAACTTTTCTAAGCGTTCAACCATAAAATGTTTCAGTGGTTCTTTAGTTTCTTTCACTTCAGTTGACCACCACGTTCCTAATTTCTGAAGCGTAGCTTGATAGTCTTCAATTACTTTGAAGGCAGCCCGCTCTTCGGTCGTCAGTGTTTTAAAAAGTTGCCGCTTAAAATGTGAAACAGCATGGTTTTTTACTTCGCGGCCATCTAGCTGAAAACTTTGCAAATACGGGTAATGCCATTTGATATTTTGTGCAATTTCAGACGCTAACCGATCTCGATGAACCACTGCACCTTTTCTGCAAATATTGGCATACTGTTTAACACGTTCATAACAAGCATGATGCTCGGCTTGATTTTTTAGCTTATTGAGATCAAGTTCATAAATCCCAACCGCTTTTTCATAGCGCGATAAGTCTTGCATGATTTGAAATGCATGCGTATTACGTGCGCGCATTGCCGCTTGAAAGGCTAAATATTCTTGCGTACCTGAAATTAAATCAAACGCTTCTTTTTCATAAGTCATTGCATCCAATCCAAGCGCATAAAGTTTCGCTTGCAACAATTGCCAGGCCATGCCCATATCGCGATTCGTATCAACATAGAGAGCAACAAGTCTTGCATCCTCCCTTTGCCTCGTAATTTTTTCAGCTTCTAATTGATCACGAGCAGCATTGATACGACGCTGTATATACCGTTCGGGGTTAATGGTTTGTTCTAACTGTTCTGTGATTTTCTCTTTCCAAACTTTTAAGCGTTCTGCCAAATGTTTAGGTAAGAGCTTTAATAATCCGCTGGTATCAATGCCGCGGCGCTCAGCAAATGCTAAAGGGAAATCGAGCAGGCTGTCTTTAATGCCAAGACGTCCAAGATGCCGTTGCAAGGTCTCTCTCTCACGGTGTGTTTCTTTATCTGCATAAAGATGGCAAGTCTCGCGATGACGACTAAGTGCTACGTAAGTTAAATGACGGTTCCAACCCAGACCCCCTGCATAAACAAACGCATGATCAACGGTCATCCCTTGGACTTTATGAACGGTCGCTGCATAACCGTAAGCAAAGTCGCGGTATTCATTAGGATTGATGCGCACTTCTTTGTCTGTACCGTCCAATAGGACGGTAAAACTTGTGACTTTGCCTGATTCAGTAAAATCAACCGATTTAATCGTTGCAAACCGTCCATTGGACACACCTAATCGACGATCATTTTTCAAAAATAGAATCCGATCACCTTGAGCAATCTTCATTTCACCTAGTTTTGCTTTGACGGCATAGCCTTCCGCAATTTCGCTTTTGTTGACACGCTCCGCCCTTAAAAGCCTATTAAGCAAATTAACGTCTTCATTGCGGTGGGCTATGACTAAATATTGACTTAAATCTTTTGGATGCTGAGCACGAGTACTCAGCCAATCGTTAACCAAAAGTGATAGAGCATTGTGTTCCATTTTTTCAAAATGGATACAACCATAAGATTCATAAGCGGCCAACCCAGCAGGAACTCGCCCCGTCGAAAATGCAACGGTGGCATCTCGCTGCCATTGTTCTTTTTGGCGATAGACTGTTTGAATCTCGGCAAATCCTAGACGTTCCAGAAGCGCGCGGAAGCTTGCCCCAGGCCCAACAGGTTGAATCTGAGCATGATCCCCTACCAGCACTAATTTAGCCCTCGCCTCTCGAATTGCCTTTAACACCGCCAACATTGAAACACTATCGGTCATGCCTGCCTCATCCATGACGATAACGTCATAAGGGTTGAGAGTGAGTGTCCCTTTTGAAAGTGCATAACGAAACGATTCAATCGTGCGACTTTGAATACCTGCATCCTTACTCAAACCATCAGCAGCAATCCCTGATAAAGCAACGCCATGCACACGCAATCCTTGTGCTTCCCAAACTGCCTTTGCAGCACCCAATGAAAAACTTTTACCTGTCCCTGCCCTTCCCACAATACAACTAATGGATGATGATTTAAGGATGTGTTTAACTGCAATCATCTGTTCATCGGTTAAACGCTTACCGATACGGTTTTGATGTTTTTCTAAAACTTCATGAATACGTCGTGCGGAGATTTTGGTATGACGACTATCACGCATCAGGTCAGCCGTTTTTTGAATTTCATTCTCAAGATTGAACATGCGCCGTGTGGTAAAACGATCATGCCCATCGTCCCCTGCTCCTAAATATAGAAGATCAGGAGATGCTTTTAGTTGAACAATCGCTTTTGCAAAGATTTCTGAATTTTGCGTAAAGGGTTCAACCGCTTTAGCAATGTCTTTCTCTGTAAAAACGGATTCATGGTGCTCAATCGATTTTAAAATCTGTGCAATAATTTCAGGTGTCAATACTTCCTGTGAGTGAACATCCTGATTAAAATTTTCTAAATTCAATAAGGCAGTTTCTGCGGACTTTCCTTTTTCTTGAAGTGAAAATTTTCCTTGATCATTGATATAGCGACCCAATTCTTGTCCTAATTGTTGACCTGTAAATGATTCATAGTGCGCTGAAAGTTTGTTGAGTAAAACACTTGGATTAGCAGAAATGCGAGACAGGTTTTCGCGTCGAATTTCGTTAGCTTCGCTCATAATATTGGTTGAAAAGCCACGACGATCCATATCAGAAACGGCCTTGCCCTGATGGATGCTAGGGATTAATTCAATGCCTTGGTCTTGATAAGAACGATGATCAATCCTCACATCGTGCTGGTACATTCGTAAGTGAAAGTTAGCATATTCTGCCCACTTTTCTCGCCACTCTCTCAGTAATGCTTTGTTATTCCAGGCAAGCACCCTTTTACCAAAACCTGCCTCTGTTAAATCTCGCATACTCAACATGACATGTACGTGTGGATTACCTTCATCCCAATGCACATTCCAGTCAGCAATCATGCCACGTAAAACAAACTGGTCATGAATAAATTCGCGAGCTAATAAAATACTTTGCTCCTGATTAAGTTCGATGGGTAAAGCAAATTCAATCTCACGCGCAAGTTGCGCGTCTTTCCTTTTCTCAGCAGCTTCAACCATATTCCAAATTTTTTCAGCGGCTTTAGAAGGATGAGCCTCATGGATCGCAATAAGCTCCTTTGCCCAATCAGGCGCATTCTCTGGCACTATGATTTCACTATGGATGACATCTGGCTTGTTCGTATAATTCCAATCTTTCTGCTCTTTTTCATCGTAAAGCTTTGCTGCACGACGATACGCAGCCGAGGCAATGGCATTTTTGCCTTTCGAGCGCTGAATAACTTGTGCGTGCAGATGATAAATAGCCATAGTGACTGTATCCTAACACAAAGCACGGAAGTTGTGCCAGCAACTTATAAGTGCGCATTTAGGAAATGACTTGCGGTAGCGCTACGCGCTATGTTATAGTTTTGACTAGCTCATTCCAAGATTAATGCGATGAGGTTTAAAGATGACCATTTACGACGAACTCAATAGATTAAATAATGAAAAAATCAAAATTGCTGCTAAAGAGAAACAATTAATTGAGCAGCGGAAAGCCGAAATTGCTAATCTTGCTGAAAACTATGGCATCTTAGCTTTACCTGATGCAGAGATTCAGTTAGCATTTGAAAATCTCGTTTATAACCATTACAAAATTTGAGGGACGCTATGTCAGACTACGCAGACAAACTATCATCTATCACAGAAAGAAAACAAAAATTGCTAGAAGAAGAAAACAAGCTCATCGAGAAACGCAAAAAGGAAATTGGCGCATTAGCTGAAAAATTTGGCCTACTTACTGTATCAGATACGTTAATTGTTGGACTATTTTCAGAAGTGCAAACTGCATTAAATGATAAATCTGAAAAAATCAAAACATGGGAAAATCAGGGTGCAAAATTTCTTAAGCCCAAGCGAAACAGCAAAACAACTCAAGAAAGTGCAAAGTAAGCTTGCTTACTTACAGAGGCAATACGCCAGAATGAAAAACCTTGAACGCAAACAAGACACCCGCCGAAAAATCCAATTAGGCGGATTAATCAAAAAAGCAGGTCTTGATGGGGAAACTACAGCCGTTCTTTACGGTTTGTTAATGGAAGCCTCTGAAAAATTACTCAGTAATGACGCCGATCAATATAGAAAAGACTGGCGAATTAAAGGCGACCTTGCACTAACGACAGAAAAACAGTCATGATAAAATCAAGCTGCGGTACAGGTGGGGACACCGATGACCGCGACGGGATTCAGGGCGGTCACTGTGCCGCCCGAATCTTTTAAGGAGTCTCATTGCCGACCCCTCTGCTCGCTTCGCGAGCATTCACCCCGCTAGGATATTTAAAGACGGGATTCTATTCTTCCGCTTCTATATCAGGTTTTGGATATTCCATATCAGCAAGTATTTCTATAGTCTCCCAATTGATACCGTAATTTGCATCATGCTCTTGTTTCACTTGTTCGAGTATATGTGCGGCCTGCTCATCAGTAAGATCAGGGCGTACCTCTTGGACGTCCTCTATTGCCCAAATAATACTAATAGAACGGGTAAGCTTATTTACCGACTCTAGTTTTACATTTTCTAGTATCTGATCTAATAATCGGGAAAGACTTTGTTTTTTATCGAAGGGTATATCAACTTCCAGATAACTATCAGAACTCACTAAATACTGGCACAGTGCTAGCAACTGAGGTGCTAATGTTTGTAAGCGCTTACGATTAAAAATTATTGGCTGTGAAATGTTTTGATTATCAACATTATTGATAGTTGTGTCATTGTATAACATGGTTTTAGCTCCAAAAATAATAATAGGGTTATTAAAGGCTGCCACCGTTTAGATGGCAGCCTAGCTTAATTAGACCGTCAATTCATGTGCCACATTTTCAGCCGCAAACCAAACGATTAAGCATTCTACTTCTTGAGCGCTGCAAATGTCCGCGTGTCTAAAAGTAGAAATAAATTCAAAAGGATTTTTATAACCGCAGTTTTCACTTTCTTTTGTTAGCAGTTCCCATAATTCATCTTTGAATTTGCTATAGAGCTTAGATGTATCTGTATACCAGGTTAAACCATGCCAACCGCTATTAGCGCCGTGCTGTGCAATATCAGATAATTCATTTTTAGAAAAATTGGCTTTCAACTAATTTTTAAAGGTTTTTGCTTTGATTTTCATCATAGTCTCCTAAGTTTTTCACTGTTGCTAGTTCTCTTATTGAGAACAACAGCAGTATATAACAGCGTTTTCTAAGTGTCAACTATTAATTACGTACTTTTTAGTTGACATTTATTTATGATTGTTATATCATGTCTCTTGTCATCAATAAGATGACGCAAAGAAGTGAAAAACTTACGGAGACCAACCACATGAAAACTAATCAAGATTTTTGTAGTGCTATCACCAAACAACTATTTGACATCATTGACCAACAGGGAAGCTTGCTAGCGTGGCAAAAAAGATGGAATAGCGACGGCTGCAATCAACTGCCGATAGGATCAAACGGTTTATATCATGGTGCTAACCTTATGTTATTGCTCGGCGCTCAATGGAAAACAGGGTTTAATTCCAATCAATGGTTAACTTTAAACCAGATTAATAAACAAGGTGGTTGTGTTAAAAAAGGCTCTAAAAGCCAAGCTGTTTTCTTTTGGAAAATAAATGAACTTGAAGAAGAACAAGACGGGGAAAAAGTAACAAAACAAGTTCCTATCTTTAAAATCTATTTTGTCTTTAACCTAGAGCAAACTACGCTAAAGCCTACCACTTACCCTACCCCAGAATTTCAAATTAGCGTAATTGAATCGCTCATTAATAACCTCGGCGTTACTGTGTCACACTTTGGTAACAGCGCTCATTACAGCAATTCTAATGATGCTATCGTTTTGCCAAGTCCAGAGCGTTTTACTTCAAAAGAAAATTACTATGCCACGCTTTTACATGAGCTTGTCCACTGGACAGCAGGTAAAAACCGCGTACCCCGCAAATGCTTCAATGACTATCACAGCAACATTAAAGCGCGTGCCGAAGAAGAACTCATCGCCGAAATTGGCTCTGTTCTCCTTGCCGCTCATTATGGATTGAAAAGAGAACTTGAAAATCATGCCTCTTATGTTCAAAGCTGGAAAACACACTTAGACGAAAAACAAGTGATGAATGCCACTAATAAAGCAGCAAAGGCATTTGAGTGGTTGATAAATCAAAGTGGAACCCGCTAATCGGGTTCGCCATATATCAACTAAAAAATACGTACTTTATAGTTGATATATTAATAGTGCTGTTATATACTGCTGTTGTTCTCAATAAGAGACGTTAAAAGTGAAAAACTTCAGAGG
>ERZ1066139.44-NODE-44-length-44511-cov-25.118702_pt1 | contig 44511 bp, 33 predicted proteins | sample MGYA00382786_ERZ1066139 | MGnify/ENA primary metagenome ERZ1066139 (study PRJEB33369, sample SAMEA5778369) | biofilm metagenome | biome: Industrial cooling water; feature: Water cooling tower basin; material: Biofilm | place: United Arab Emirates | collected...
CACTGCCAAGCCACAAGAGATGTAATTCCGGATTTTATTTAATCCACGATCCTTAAGCAGCAGAGCAGGGCAATCACCAACGGCACAAGGCTCCCCTATTACTTCTCTGAGATTGCGGCTGCGATCGCCAGCCCAGTCCAAGGAGTTTGGTGCATCATTTGGGCACAGCGATTTATGGGTACAACAATCGGGTCAACGCGTTGAGACAATTCAAGCTTGACCCGATCTAATTTTTGCGATCGCTGTTTGTAATCATTTTTGCGATCGCCCCCAATGCCAATGAGTCAGTTACGGCAGATTACCGCCTCAAACCCCTTACTGCCAAACAAAGACCTTCGCCTCGTATTCCCCTAAATCCGTCATCAGTTGGCGATCGCCAGATTCAACACTGTAATTTCCCGTCCATTCATGCCAGGTACCATCGGCCGGAAAATCAGGCACAGCATAGCCCGCCAAGAATTGATCCGAGAAATTCGCTACCACCACCACTCGCGATCCTTCATCATTCCAACGAGTATAGGCCAACACCTTCGCCTCTGGATTTTCGTGGAAAAACTCAATATTTTCTGTATGCAAAGCCGGGTTCGTTTTGCGTAGCGCAATCAGTCCTTTGTAGTAATCCAATAAGCTTCGGTTTGAGTCGTTATTGAGTAAGCCCCAATCCACTTTGGTCGGTTCCATCGACTTATACTTATATTCCCCAAACTCTTCACCCATCCAAATTAAGGGAATTCCCATCGCCGTCATCACCAACACGGCCCCCAACTTCCGCCGCCGGAATGCTTCCTCATCAAAAATCCCGCGATCGGCCAAATCCGCCATCACATGATTGTGGTCGTGATTGGTCAGATAATTCACCACATTCGTCGCCCCCATAAAGCCCTGGCGCTTGGCATCCAACACATCTTTGAGCCGCTCCAAGTCAAACGTATCTCCCGCAACGTGTTCTAAAACGCAGTGATAAAAACTGTCATGCCAGCAGCCATCCATTGGGCCATCCATATTCGTGATGCTGGTGGTTTCGGGAATGTGCTCAGCTACGGTGTAAAACGGCTTCACACCAGCCGCACCCTTCGCCTCTTGCACAATCCAATGCATAAAATCGTAATTACCGATTTGGCGAGCTGCGTCAAAGCGAATACCATCCAACCGAAATTCACTGATCCAGTAACGCACCGTATCCCCAATAAAACGCCGCGCCGGATAGGTCTCTAAGTGTTCGTCGTAATGTTCGTAATTGAATTCTGGCCCCCAATTATTATCAGGATCTCTTGGTTCGTGGTGATACCAATAATCATGATCAATTTGAGTCAATGGACAAGATGCTTCTGAGTGATTATAAATCCCATCAATGATGACTCGGATGCCTCGCCCATGACATTCATCGACTAATCGTTTGAGTCCTTCTGGGGGGCCATAGCTGGTTTCTGGAGCAAAAAAGTGACGCGGATTGTAGCCCCAACTGTAGGAACCGGGATATTCTTTGAGGGGCATCAGTTCGATCGCGTTGATGCCCAAATCGCATAAATAGTCTAGCTTTTCAATGACATGATGATATTTGCCATTGCCCATTGGGTCAGCGTCGCCAGCAAAAAAGTCGGCTACATGCAGTTCATAAATGACCAGTTCAGCGTCGGCGGGTAGGGGCTTGTCGTCGTGTTGCCAAACGTAGGTATCGACAATGCGTTCGCCATCTTTAATGCGCACAATCCCATTTTCATCCGCGTTTGTCCCGTCTACGTTGGTGGCGTAGGGATCGGTAACGGAAACCCACTCATCTGGCTCGAAAAACCACGATTTTGATTGCACCCGAAACTTGTATTGATACACACCGTCTTCCAGGTCTACGGTGGCTCGGAAATAGCCGTCTTCGCCCTTTTGCATGGGAATGGCCTGCCAATCCGAAAAAGAACCGAGTAACTCTGCTCCGTTGTTGTATGGAGCAAACAACTGAAACTGGATCGGACTTGCCATACAGGCTCCTTAATGTAAGAGTGTTGGAAAAAATTACTAGATAAATTTCTTTGATCAAAATTCTAGATGACAGAGACGGTTGCTGCGGTCTGCCGGATGAGGGAATTTGACCAAGCGCCAGTCCACCGGAAGAATGAGGAAATGGCGAGGCTGAGCGGGTTTAGGATGCCAGGTCAGAAGCTGAAGCAGTCGGTTTTTGGGCGCTGGGATGCTACAAAATTTGGGTATCCGCTATCAGCAATTTGATTTTTATATCCAGGCATCAAACCTCTAGGGCGTGGTGGATGGCTGGCGGCAGTGGTGAGCTTGGGCCTGGTAGGGGAGTTGCAGGTGAAAGGCGGTGGTGTTGGCTTGGCTATGGAGCGCGATGGTGCCGCCGAGGAGTTGTACCAGTTGTTTGACGAGGGCTAAACCCAGGCCAGTGCCGCTGTGTCGCCAAGGGTCATTGTTGGGAATTCGATAGAAACGATCAAAGATGCGATCGCGCTCTTGATCAGGAATCTCAACCCCCGTATTGGCCACGATAATTTCAATCCACTCCGTTGTGGGCTTCGGGGCGATCGCGAGTGGTATTTGGGGCGATCGGGCCGCGAGATGAATCTGTTCTCCGGGAGGCGTGTATTTGCAGGCGTTCGTCAACAGTTCCGTCAAAACACGTTCGAGATAGCTGAGATCGGTAGTGAGGGGCGACAAGTCAGCCTGAACATCGATATGAAGGCTCTGGTTCTGCTCGGTGAGTTTGGGGGCAAAAGGTTCGGCTACGTGGGGCAACCAACTTTGTAGCTCAATTGTCGTGAGGATTAAGGTTTCAACCTCAGCATCCAGTCGAGTCAGATCAAGCAAATCATTGATCAAATCTAATTCTCGTTGGCCTTCATCCCGCAGGATTTGGAAGTATTGTGTCAAGCTGTCTGTTCCAGAATCAAGGTTTAAATTTTTGAATGTAATCTCAATCATTTGAGTCGCCATTTTGATGTTGGCCATCGGTGTGCGTAGCTCGTGAGAAATCGTACTCAAAAAGTCATCCTTAAGTCTGTTCAGTCGCTCTAGTTCAGTCACTTGGGCTTGGGCTGCTTGATAGAGTCTTGACTGGCGCAGGGCGATCGCGCATTGATTCGCAACTTGTTGAATTAAGCGAATTTCTTGCACCTCAAATATACTATCCTCAGGTTTGAACAACCATAAGTCGCCTAATACGTCTTGATCGTCGGCAATGGGACAGGCTAAAGCCGTTTCCCAATGGCGCTTTGAACTATACTTGCAGAGTTGAAAGCAATCTCCCGCCAAGAGTTGTTGATATTCCTCTGGAAAGTCACGCATCGATAAAGTAGGCGATTGCGCCGAGTAATCTTGAATCGCGTTAACTTTGGGAAATTCGTAGCGAATTGTTGCCGTCTGTTCAGCCAGATTGTAGATCCCAATATCACACCGATTTACGGCTAAGATTGTGACTAATTCTTCAACCGCAGTCTGAATAATTTGGGATTCATCCAGTGAGTCTCGCACTGCATCCGTAATTCGTTTCAATGTTGCATCAAATTCTAATGCTTGTTGCAGTTGAGAAGTGCGTTCTTGTACCTGTTGATCGAGAGTGTGGTTAAGGTTCTGAAGTTGTTGATAAAGAATTGATTGCTGAATGGCGATCGCCAGTTGATCGGCGATCGCCGAAGCCAGTTCAATTTCAGTCGAATCCCACCGGGAAGGTTTGCGGTAGCGGATCATGGTTAAGCAACCCCAGGTTTGGTGGTTGGCCCGGAGAGGCACAATCAGCCAAGTGCCCGGATATTGTTCGCTGAGGGCTTGATTAATGGGATCATCTAAGGTTTGCGAATCGCCAATATAAACAATCTGGCCTTGCTTGAGTTGCGCCGCAATGGGATTATTAGCATCTTCAGTAGTCCTATTTCGTAAAGGGTAGAGAAAAACCGTGGGACAGTCGTCTCGACTGCCAGCCCATGCAGGCAAGATGCCTGCGCTACGGTCAGCTCAACCCGCCATATCAAATTTTTCTTCAACCTTTACGAAATGGCACTACCGCATCTTCAATGGCTAGCCCCAGGCTATTGGGTAACTCTGGACTTTGCAAAAACTCAGCCACGCAATACCAATGGCTATGCTGGGGCCGCAACTGAAAAATATTAACTTGTTCAACGGCTAGAGTCCGCGCCACTTCCGTCACGGCCACATCAAAAATCTCACCGAGGTCGAGCGATCGCCGAATCGTCTGCGTTACACAATTGAGCACAATTTCGCGATCGGCCCGACTTTGGAGTTGGTGTTCAGCAATTTTTAAGTTAGAAATATCAGTGCTGGTGCCCACGATGCGATATACTCGTCCCGCATCGTCCGCAATGGGAGCAAGGCTGGTCAACCACCACACAGCCCGTCCTTGCAAGGGAAAATATTCTTCGTACTCAATGACAGTTTTGGCCGCTACACAGTCGCGATAGTGCTGGCGCACCTGGGCCGCCAATTCCGGTGGCAGGACGGCTTCCGGTGGTTTCCCACGCAGGGTTTCAGACGATAACCCCGTCAATCGCTCGTGAATCGGGTTCAGGCTGACATACCGAAAATCGCCATCGGGCAACACGTCAACAATAAAAATACTATTTTGGGCATAGTTGTAAATACTGCGAAGAAACTGTTCGTTTTCCCGCAGGGCGGCTTCGGTGCGTTTGCGATCGCTAATATCCACAGCGATACCACAGAGAGCATTGGGCCGATTGTGCGCGTCATGTAAAAGAAACTTGGTCATTAACAAAGTGCGCGATCGCCCCCCCAACGGCACCGTTTCCTCACAAGTCACCGCATGGCCGGAGGTGAGGGCAGCGGCATCACTGCTCGTACAAATGGCGACCAAATCTGGGGGCAAAATCTCCTCGTCTCGCCGTCCGAGTAATTGGTCGTGGGAGATCTGGCTGAGCGTTTCGCAGGCCGGATTTACATAGGTATACCGACCTTCCATGTTCTTCAAAAAAATGCCGTAGGGAGAACTGTCCAAAATAGCGCGGAGACGTTCTTCACTGGATTGTAATTCGGCTTCGATTTGCTTGCGCTGGGTCATATCGCGCACAATGACGAGAACCTCGTCTGGGCCACACACGACAATTCTGACTTCTTCAATTTGGAGGGTGCCATCGATCACGAATTGTTGTTCATAAATTTGCAATTCCCCTGTGTCTAGGGCTGCATGAATGTAGTGCATTCGCATCGCGGCGATCGCTGGCGGCAAATGCCCCTCATACACATCGCAGCCAATGAGAAAATCGCCCCCCAAAACTTTGAACGTGGTGGTTGGGAAAAAGTCAAGATAAACGCCCTGGCGATTCATCCGCAAAATCAGGTCGGGTAAGGCTTGGATCAGCGCATGGGTTTTGTTTTCACTCAAACGAAAAGCCGATTTTACTGCCTTGGCTTCCGTAATATCTCGCATTAAAGCCAGCACATGGGGTTCCGTATCATCACAGGGCAGCAGCGAAGTGGAAATCGCAAAGAGTCGGGTTTGACCATCAGCACGGGTAATCTCCCATTCTTCTTCCCGCAAATCGTGGCCCTGGCGCATAGCGGCCATCCGAGCGATCGCCTGGGCTTGGCGCTCTGGATCGGGATAAACCGCCTGGTACCAGCCCACCCGGTTAATGTGTTCCTGGGTGTATCCAGTCAATTCCACCATCCGCTGGCTCCAGATGGTGAAGTGGATATGAGGCGGGTTGGGAATCATGTGGCAAACACATAAACCCTCGGCCATGTGGTCAATAATTTGGTTGCGAAAAGCGAGTTCTTGACGAAGAGAATGTTCGATTAGGGAAGGCGATTCGCAAGGAGGGCGATCGCGAATTGGACTATGAATTAGCGTGACTGACCAAGTGCCGTTTGCCTCGGCTTGAGCGGCGACAACTCGTGTCCGCAGCCAACAAAACTGATGATTTCCCTGGTGAAAGCGATACTCTAAATCCTGGGTGGTTGTTGTGGGTAATTGTTGTGGCAAAGACCGAAACACAGTATCCCAAATTACCGGGTCAATCCACGATTGCCAGAGGCCAGAACTGGTCAACAAATCGTGAATAGAATAGTGCAGAATCGTGGCACAATCCTGAGACACATCAATCACTTCCCAGAGGCCATCGGGGTGAATGCGGCAGCGCATCAGGCCCGTGAGTGGCAGTTCTGGTGGGGGTTGGCGGCGAGGCAATGAGGTCGATCGCGATCGCTGCCGCAGCAGCCATGCCGACAAAGCAATTAGCCCAACTGTACTGAAGCCTTCAAATAAAATCTGAGTGGTAAAGGGTATTGCTTGCCAAAATAATAGTTGACTGTGAAGCAAGGTGGCAGGATGGCCGCTCAACCTTAAGGATGTTTGTATTAGCCAAGCTGCCAGATGCATCAGATTCTTAAAATCATAAATCTAAATCCATGATATTTCCGAAACGGCTTTATCAGTATCCGCTAATTGAATGAAAGCTAGAAAATAATGCAGCCGTACAGTGAATAATTAATAGCAAAAAATAACTTCAACTTCCGTAGCTTACGGGTTGCAAAAATCACAAATACCAGGGTCAGCCATTTCTTGGCGATCGGGAAAAAAGTGCGTTTGTTGAAACTGACATTTTAGACAAGCATAAATCACGGCTAACCGTTGTGTCGTGGGTTGGCGACACAGGGCACAGGGTAAACCGAGCTTCTGGTCAATGATGCGAAACCCAGGAACGGCACACTGGGGACACAGAGACGTGGCTTGGTGCACCAGTTTTTGGGTGGCTTCAGCGATCGCGGCCATGCGGGAAGGGTTGTGCATCGCGCGCATATCGGTTTCCAGATGGATGGTGGGCTGGAGTTGGAGGAGGCGGGTGACGATCGCGATTAAGTCGGCTTCGGTGCGAATTCCTTTCACGCAATGGGCATCCCACTGATCCGGTGCGAGCATGGCGACGAGGGCATGGTCAGGAAAGCCAATTTTTTGGGCAAAGGCCAGGGCGGCGGCAACAGAGTCGATCGCGTGGTGGTTAAAATTGGTGGCGGTGGAAATGACTTCGCCGATGAGTTCTAGCTCATGGTCGCGATCGAGCAAGAGGACAATTTCACGATCGCAGGCCAAAAAGGGCAGGGCCGGATGGGGCACAAAACTGCCTTCGCTGGCGAGCGCGATGGTAGCCCCAGTTTGCTCTAAGGCGGCGATGGCTTTGAGGCGGGCGGTGGCGAGTTGGTCAGCAGGGCGATCAATATCGCGGGTAAAGGTGCCAAAGCGATCAGTATCGAAATCGGCGGGGACGGTAACGTGTAGCCCCAGGTGTTCGGCGAGTAACGGCGCAATGACTTGTTCTTTGCCGTGCATGGTGGCCAAAACGGCGGTGCGGTTAGCAAACCAGCTTGAGGCGGCGGAACCGGAAGATAGCGACATGGTGGGGACGACGATCGCAAAAGTTCGCCACCAAATCTTACCGTGTTGGGGCGATCGCAGGAAATAGGCCGTGACTTTGCCCCAAATAAGAAAGCAGACGCTTTTGCTCAGAGCGCCTGCCACTTAGTGAATGGAGGAATTGTCCTCAATCGACATCGTGAGCAAAACGGTTATAGAGATAATCCAGAATGTAGTTTCGCAGGTTGTAGAATTCTGGATCTTCCATAATACGATCGCGATCGCGGGGGCGCGGGAACGGAATGTCGATGATTTCGCCGACTTTAGCCGCTGGGCCGTTGGTCATCATGACCAGGCGATCGGCCAGGAAGAGGGCTTCGTCAATATCGTGGGTAATCATCAACACGGTGCAACGGTGGTCGTTCCAGATTTTCAGCAGTTCTACCTGCAATTCTTCTTTGGTAATCGCATCCAGTGCGCCAAAGGGTTCATCCAGAATCAACACTTCCGGCCGAATCGCCAGTGCCCGCGCGATCGCGACCCGTTGCCGCATCCCCCCCGACAGTTGGGGCGGTTTCTTGTGGCCCGCATCCCCTAGACCCACCATCGCCAGGTGCTCCTGCACAATCCGCCGTTTTTCCGCTTCAGATTTGCGCGGATGGACGGAATCCACCGCCAGATAAATGTTCTCGGCAGCGGTCAACCAGGGCAACAGCGCATAGCCCTGAAACACCACCATGCGATCGGGGCCAGGTTCTTTGATGGGGTTGCCGTGGAGCAACACTTTCCCGTGGGAAGGTTGGGAAAACCCGGAAATCATGTTCAGGAGAGTGGTTTTGCCGCAACCAGAGTGGCCAATGACGCAGATAAACTCGCCTTCTTGGACAGTCAGATTGACATCTTCGAGAACAACGTATTGGCCTTTGGGCGTGGGATAGATTTTTGAGACACCCTCCACAGTCAGGAAGGGATCAGCTTGCTTGAAGGTTAGAGGTTGGGGAGTGGTAGCAGTCACAGTCTTTAGTGTTTGCATAGGTGAATAGGACGATAAAAGGACGGTTAAAACCGAGGCATGACTGGCGTGTTCGCCCTGCGATTAATCATTGCTCTAAGTCAACGCAGACAGGGCGAGGGCCAAACGAGTTAAGCAACCCTGGACAGTCCTGAATCAAGGGCCACATCGGCCATGTAAATGTCGTGTTTGACGGCCAAGTCGTTGAGGTAGGCGATCGGATCATCCGCATTGAACCGAATGCCATCGAACAGTTCGATCGCGCCTCGGCTGTAGGTAATATCCGTCAGCCCCAACTCCCGCGCAGCAGTGCTGAAGACACTCACACGGCAGACCCGTTCCAAAATTTCGACCCAGTTCCGGGGAAACGGTGTATCACCCCACCGCGCCATCTGCGTCATCATCCACAAGTGCTCGGTACGGCTGGGTCGATTTACCCCTTTGCCGCTGAAGATGTGATGCGCGTATTCCTTCGGCGATGGGTGCAAGCCACACACCATCGGATTCGGATCACCGAGATGAATAAAATCAATATCGGTGCTGAGGTAGTCGTGGCGGGCCAGGATTTCCCGAATTTCTTCGTGGTTGGCTGGCTCCATGCAATATTGGCACGCTTCCAGCAGGGCTTTCACCAGGGCAATGTGGGTGTTGGGGTAGGCGGTTGCCCAGTCTTCGCGAACTCCCAAGACTTTGCCGGGATGGCCAGGGAAGATTTCCAAATCCGTGGCGATCGTGTAGCCAATCCCTTCCACGGCAGCGCGAATATTCCACGGCTCACCAACGCAGAACCCATCAATATTCCCGGCTTGCAAGTTGGAAATCATTTGCGCGGGGGGAATCGTCGTCACTTTGGCATCTTTCCCTGGCTCGATACCTGCTGCCGCCAACCAGTACAAGAGCAACAAGTTATGCATGGAGGCGGGATGCACCATCCCAAAGGTGTGCTGCTTGTCGGGGGTTTCCAACAACATGCGCTTGAGGTCGTTGAGGGTGTGGATGCCCTGGTCGTAAAACCGCTTGTCCATTGTGATGGCGTTGCCGTTGCGGGTCATGGTCAGCGCACTGACGACGGGGAGAGGATCACCCCCGTGCCCACCGAGAGACAGCCAAACGGGCATTCCCGCAGGCATTTGGGCCGCATCAAGATAGCCCATGTTGATGCCATCTTGGATGCCCCGCCAGCTTGATTCCCGCACCAGGTTGACTTCATCAAGGCCGTGGTGGGCGAAGAAGCCTTTTTCTTTGGCGATCGCCAACGGAGCGCAGGCGGTCAACGGCACAAACCCAATTTCCAGGTTCACTTTTTCCAATCCGTGGCGGGCAATCACGCCTTTTTTCCGGGCTTGCAGTTGTTTCACGCGCTTTTGTTGGTTGAGGAAATAAATCAACTCGCTCCGCATGGAGTAGTAGCTGGGATGGTTGATCACTTCCAGGCGCTTGCGGGGCCGGGGAATATCAACTTCCATGATTTGCCCGATTTTGGAGCCGGGGCCGTTGGTGAGCATAACGATGCGATCGCTCAGCAACAAGGCTTCATCTACGTCGTGCGTTACCATGACTGCCGTCACGTTATTTTCTTCGCAAATCTGCATCAACTGCTCTTGCAAGTTCCCCCGTGTCAAGGCATCCAATGCGCCAAAGGGTTCATCCAACAACAACAGCTTGGGCCGAATCGCCAAGGCACGGGCGATCGCGACGCGCTGCTTCATCCCACCCGAAAGCTGAGCAGGCGGTTTGTCTGCCGCATGACGCAACCCCACCAGATCAATGTGGTGTTCGATCATGGCCAAGCGTTCTTCCGGCGAGAGATGGGCCAGGACTTCATCAACAGCCAGGGCAATATTCTCGCGCACCGTCAACCACGGCAACAAGGAATAGTTTTGGAAGACCACCATGCGATCGGGGCCAGGACTTTGAATCGTCTCACCATCCAACAAAACATAGCCATTGGTGGGTAAATCTAATCCGGCAATCATATTCAACAGCGTAGACTTACCACAGCCCGAATGCCCGATTAAGGAAACAAACTCACCTTGCTTAATTTCTAAATCAATACCTTTGAGAGCAATGTACTCGTTACCGCCCCCTAAGGGGAATACCTTATCGATTTGGTCTACAGATAAAAATGCGTTCATGATTCCTCCATTTCTGTTTTAGTGCGATCGCTCAGTCACTACACTGAACACGCTGTTTGCTATTGCTGAATTACCGCCGTTCTTCCGGCAAAATCAAGGTTTGAATATAGGCAACTAAGCGATCGAGTAGCAAACCAACCGCACCGATGTAGAAGACTGCTAAAATTACTTCGCTCACATAGTTTTGTTGGTATGCATCCCAAATAAAGAAGCCAATCCCAACCACACCAGACATCACAATTTCAGCCGCAATAATTGCCAACCAGGCCAAACCAATCGCAATCCGCAAGCCAGTAAAGATATAAGGCAACGCAGAAGGAATCAAAATCTTGAAGAAATACTTGCGGGGTGAAATTTTGAGTACGCGAGCAACGTTTTTGTAGTCCTGCGGAATTTGGTCAACACCCACTTTGGTATTAATCAAAATCGGCCAAATCGAAGTGATAAAGATAACGAAAATAGCCGCAATTTGCACATTTGGCAGGGCAATTAAAACAATCGGTACCCACGCCAACGGTGCGATCATTCGCAAAAACTGAAAGATTGGGTCAAGCGCCTTATTGAGCATAGGCTTAGTACCCACCAGAATCCCTGCCGCAATACCAACAATCGCCGCCAGAGAATAGCCCAAGGCAACCCGCTGTAGACTAGCTAAGGTTTGCCAAAATAAACCTTTATCCAGACCGCCCCGATCCATAAAGGGATAAAGCAACAGAATCCGAGTTTGCTTGTCGGTAAAAATCGAACTGGGGGGCGGGAGGCGCGTTATGCCAGTCATTGATACAAATTGCCAAACGGCGAGAAAACTGATGACCCCGATCGCAGGTAACAAAATATTGTCTTTGTTTTTCTTCCAAAAGGTCTGGAAGGATGAACCCAGATTTGTTCCGTTTGTCTGCATCCGTGCATTTGTAACCATTTTTCGGCTCCGTTTACATTAAAAGATGTGATTCAAATCAACTCACATAGCCAGTGGCAACGTTAATTCATTCTGGCTATGCAGTCTTGCGTCATACTCCGATCGCGATCGCCCTAAGCACGTTTGATTTTCAGGCTCTTGAGGTAGGCTTCGGGGTTCTTCGGATCGAAGGCAATGCCATCAAAGAATTTTTCGACTCCACGGGAAGTCTCCGTTGGGATATCACTAAATCCGGCTTCTTTAGCCGCTTCCTTCCAAATGTCTTCCCGGTTGACTTTCTCGATAATTTTTTGAGCCATATCAAAGTCTTTAATCGCTCCGTTGTGGAAATCCCAGCGCATTGTTTCCGTCAAAAACCACAGGTCATGACTCTTGTAGGGATAGGACACATTGCCCAAATCATCTTTCCAGTACAAGGGGCCAGCTTTGATATCGTCATAGTCTTTCTTGCCGTCGCCCATTGCATATTTCCCTTCGTAGGGCGGGGTCAGAATCTTTTCATTGACATTGAAGTAGTTCCGGCCCGAACAAATGGCGACTAATTCTTTGCGGTTGGCGGGATCATCACACCACTGCTGCGCTTCCATGACCCCTTTCAGCAAAGCTTTGGTAGCTTTGGGATGCTTATCAACCCAGTCTGCCCGAATGGCCAAGTATTCTTCAGGGTGGAACTTCCAGATTTCGTGGGTGAGCGCCGACATGAACCCAATATCGTCGGCCACAATCCGGTAGGGCCAGGGGTCGCCCGTGCTGAAGGCATCCATCGTGCCGGTTCGCATCCCTTGGACGGTTTCGGCGGAAGGGACAGCTAGGAGGTCAATATCTTTGTCGGGGTCAATGCCACTAGCGGCAAACCAATAGCGAATCCAAAAGTCTTGGTTGACGTTGGGGAAGGTGTGGGCCGCTTTGAATTTACGGCCTTCGTTGGCCTGGAAGCCTTTGATGTAATCTGGGTCTTCGATTTTGAGGCCAAGCCCTTTGCCTGCATTCTTACCGGAAATCGCAATCCCGTTGCCTTGGGTAACGAGCTGGGCCAGAACGTACATCGGCACTTTTTGGCCGTTGGTGATGATGCCTTCGGTGATCAGGTGGGGCATGGGCATTTGCCATTGGCCGCCATCAATGCCACCAGAACCAGAACCGAGGACAACGTTATCCCGTGCGGAGGCCCAGTTAGCTTGCTTGGAAACTTCTACGCCGGTCATGCCATATTTGGCAAAAAAGCCTTTTTCTTTGGCAATGATGAGGGAGGCCGCCTCGACAATGGGAATAAAGCCAAGTTTGACGGTGGTCACTTCTGGCGCATCGTTGCTGCTGACATTAACGGCAGGGGCAGCAGTATTGGTGGTGTTTGAGGCGGTTTCTTCGGGTGGGTTGCCTAGACAACCTTTGAGGAAGACGGTACTCGCAGCGGAGGTTGCCGCGAGTTGCAGGAATTTGCGCCGAGTGGGGTAGTAGGGAAATTGAGCCATAGGTGAATAACCTCGCATGAAAAATAGGCCCGGAATGGCGTTGTGCAATTCAGGGGAGGGCTTAATTGGTGGGCGATCGCATTTTTGCTCTCAGCAAGCGTTAGTCTTAGACCCTCTGCCTAAAACTCGGCTGATCGCGCCTTGACAAAATTTGAGGGAATAAAAGTGGTCAAGCTCTGGAAAAAACTAAGTTTTATTCGCGTTTCGCTTGAGGATGAAATTAGAATAGGGCATAAACATATCTTTATGGAATAGCTTTTTACAAGTGAGAAAACTATATATTAAATAGGCTTTATAAGTTTTTCTTTGTTATTTGAATGATTCTTCTAAAGATTATAGAGATAAATCTATTCTGCGAGCTTGAAACAGGGTTTTGAAGGCCAAATGATTGACTCTAGACTATGGCTTATTTTCAAAATTCTTGATGGTTCTTGGGGATGATGACCGTAATAGTCCCAGGCGATCGCGGCAAGGAACAGAGGTCAAACGGTGTCTTTTCCTGGGTGTCTCTGTGTTCTTTCGTAATTGCGCTGCTCCGGGCAACACGGTAGGCTCATAACGGCGCGGCAGTTGGCCTGAAGGTATGCCCATCGATTTTACGAATATCAATTTAGTTTGGACTTCGATCCTGGTGGAAACGCTCAGCCGTCTGGGCCTGACGACCGCCATCATTTGTCCCGGTTCCCGGTCTGCGCCGTTGGCGATCGCCTTTGCCCAACATCCGAAGATTGAGGCCATTCCAGTGTTAGACGAGCGATCGGCGGCGTTCTTTGCGCTGGGGCTGGCCCGACGACTCCATCGGCCTGTGGTGCTGGTTTGCACCTCTGGGACAGCTGGGGCTAATTTTCTGCCTGCGGTGATCGAAGCCCGGATCAGCCGGGTGCCGTTGGTGGTGTTGACGGCAGATCGCCCGCCAGAACTGCGGGATTGCAATGCGGGGCAGGCGATCGACCAGCAAAAGCTGTATGGCGCTTTTCCCAACTGGTATGCGGAACTGGCAATTCCCGCGCTTGATCCAACCCTCTTGGCCTATGGGCGGCAAACCATGATTCAGGCATGGACGCGATCGCAGTTTCCGGTGGCTGGCCCGGTGCATCTGAACTGTCCGTTTCGGGAACCCCTAGCCCCCCAGCCCGATCCCCAGGCGCAGGCATTGGCGCTGACGTTTCGGAGCGAGGAGTTTTTTGCCGCTGTGCAACCGCTGCCGCTGCCCCAAGGGGCGATCGCGGCCCAATCCTTGCCCCTGGCCGAGTGGCAAAGTATCCCGGCGGGCTTGATCATTGCTGGCCCTGCCCAACCGGCCGATCCGGAGGGCTATGGTCAGGCGATCGCCCAGCTTTCCCGGTGTTTGGGCTATCCCGTTTTGGCAGAAGGCTTGTCGCCCCTCCGCAATTGGCAGGATCACTTGCCGAACCTGATCACCACCTATGATTTAGTGCTCCGCAATGCTACCCTGGCCCAAAAACTGGTGCCCCAGGTGGTGATTCGGATTGGCGAAATGCCCACCAGCAAACAACTTCGCACCTGGTTGGCCACCCACCAACCCCGGCAGTGGATTCTTGATCCGGCAGGGGTAAACCTCGACCCGCTCCACGGCCCAACGATACACATCCCCGTCGCCGTAGAGGCGATCGCCGCCCTCCTGCCCAAGACAGCGCCCCCACCCAGCCCCTACAGACACCTGTGGCACACCGCCGACACCCAAACCCGCGCCGCCATTCAGCACACCATGACCCAGTGCGATCGCCTGTTAGAAAGCAAAGTCGCCTGGATTTTGGCCCACCACCTACCCGCCCACACCCCATTGTTTATCTGCAACAGCACCCCCATTCGCGATGTGGAGTTTTTCTGGATGCCGGGAAACTCTCGGATTCAGCCCTACTGTAACCGGGGAGCGAACGGGATTGATGGCAGCCTGTCAACAGCGATCGGTATGGCCCATCATCAAGCGCCTGCGGTCATGTTAGCCGGAGATTTGGCCCTGTTGCACGACACCAACGGGTTTCTGCTGCGCCAGCACTTTGTCGGGCATCTCACCATTGTTTTGATTAATAATAACGGGGGCGGCATTTTTGAAATGTTGCCGATCGCCCGCTTTGACCCGCCCTTCGAGGAATTTTTTGCCATTCCCCAAACCATCAACTTTGCCCAACTCTGCCAGACCTACGGAGTGCAGCACGAACAAATCCACGATTGGGCCACCTTCATCGCCCGGTTAAACCCCCTCCCCACCACCGGCATTCGCGTCTTGGAATTCCAGAGTGATCGCAAAGCCGATGCCCAATGGCGGCAAAATAATTTAGGTACCTTCGCAGCAAACATCGACATTGCTCTGCCCCTCTATGACTATTAATTGGCAAACCGCCAAAACCTACGAAGACGTGCTGTATCACAAAGCCGACGGCATCGCCAAAATCACCATCAATCGCCCCCACAAACGCAACGCCTTCCGGCCCAAAACCGTGTTTGAACTGTACGATGCTTTTTGTGATGCGCGGGAAGACTCCCACATTGGCGTTGTCCTGTTCACCGGGGCTGGCCCCCATACCGATGGGAAGTATGCCTTCTGTGCCGGGGGCGACCAAAGTGTGCGCGGCCAAGCGGGCTATGTAGACGACGACGGCATCCCCCGGCTCAATGTGCTCGATCTGCAACGCCTGATTCGCTCCATGCCCAAAGTGGTGATTGCCCTCGTGGCGGGTTACGCGATCGGGGGTGGCCATGTCTTGCATCTCCTCTGCGACCTGACGATCGCCGCCGACAACGCCATCTTTGGGCAAACCGGGCCAAAAGTCGGCAGTTTTGATGGCGGCTTTGGGGCGAGTTATCTGGCCCGCATCGTCGGCCAAAAAAAAGCCCGCGAAATCTGGTATCTCTGTCGGCAGTACGACGCACAGCAAGCTCTGGGCATGGGCCTGGTCAATTGTGTCGTCCCCGTGGAGCAACTAGAGGCAGAGGGCATTCAGTGGGCCAGCGAAATTCTGGACAAAAGCCCGATCGCCATCCGGTGCCTCAAAGCCGCTTTTAATGCCGATTGCGATGGCCAAGCCGGACTCCAGGAACTCGCTGGCAATGCCACCATGCTCTATTACATGACCGAAGAAGGCAGCGAAGGCAAACAAGCCTTTTTGGAAAAGCGATCGCCCAACTTCCGGCAATATCCCTGGCGACCGTAAACAGCACCCCGTCTTTCTCCCAGGCGAGGGGAAACAGCCAACGCGATCGCGCCAACCGGGGGCTTCACCCTAATCCCGATTCTAGGGGCGATCGCCAACCAGCATTCTGGAATCCCCAGGCAGAGCGTTGCCAAACCACCGCCCATCGGCAGCCCATCAGCCAGCGACAACCACCTGAATTGATCCCCATAACCGCTAGGCAACCTGATTGCGAACCAGCCCCCCGCCCCAATTCATTCAGCCCACCGGGACACCGTCTCGCCAGCCTCAAGAAGCCCGCACTTCCGAAGACGTAACCGCACTTAAATTTGTTGTTCGCAAACCAGGGGACTTCGTTTCCAGGCGGGTTGGGGCAGGCGTATACCCGTCTGAGTCATCTGCCATCACACTTTTGAGGACAACAGCTTCTTGCTGAATCAACAGGCGTTGTTTCCACAGCGTCAGGGATTCTAACTGCTCCCACGCGGCGGCAAAAGCTGGAATCGCAACGCTGCAAGCCTGCCATTGACCTTTAACAGCAACATTTAATTTTTGACACTGCCCACCGCGACGGCCTTCTGGAGAATAAAATTGGCAGTGGCGACAGTGCAAGACCGAAGAAGGGGTGTTTTTCATACAAAAAAAATCTCTAAAACAAAGCCTGCGAAGCTGATCCCCATTTTCGACTAAAGCGATTGGCATACGATCCCAGACCTATATCCCGAAGACATCTTGCACTCTAGATCGTGGCGATCTCATGGCTCAAAACGTCTTTAGATTGTCTTCAGAATTTATCCCAACGCGGATACAATTGTATACAGTTTGCTATTTGGATAATGGCCTAAAACACAACGACTTTGGCCTAAAAAATACCGGGGATCATGTGAAACAAGATGCGATAAGGAAAAGAAAACAAGCCGAATCATGCAGTTCCTGAAGTCTTTATCGTAACGAGGTTACAGTTGTCCTTGTATCCGTGGGGATGATTAGGTTTTGCTTAATGTTGGGTCATATTGAGCGGAATGCGCGTAGTTGTACGGACATCGTAATTACATTATTTTGCTGAAAGATTTTATCGAAAAAATATCAAACCATCTTTATTTTTTTCCTAATCTTATGCTAGTGAGCAAATTATTCTGGCTGTGACGAGGGGGCAGTCTTGGTTCCGTCGCTGGGCCTTGAGCGATCGCTGGCTGGCCAGAGTCCAGGTAAATAGTTCGGAGCAACTGTAATTAGTAGCAACAATTAGTGGCAACAATTAGTAACAATTTGCTATTACGACATCATCCCTGATTCCGGCGGGCAATGGGGGCCAAGTTGCTGGCTCTGGTGGCTGGCACCGCAGGACATCACCACCGTTGAGCAATACAGATAGAGCACATTTGCCAGCGTTGTAATTCGTTGGCCGGAGTTGGGCATTGACATTCAGGGCAAAGTGGCAACTGCTGCGATCGCACTTGCATAATTTTGGCCCAATGCCGAAACGCCAACATCGGATCAGTAATGGATTCGGCATTAGAGCGGAGGTTTCCGGTCATTGTTGCAATTCGTTGCACGGTGCGATCTGGCAGGCGACTGGGATGCGATCGCCACATTTCGGCCTGGGCGCGATCGCCGGGAAAGGTTGCAACAGCTTGAGTGTCGTGCCATTGAGCCGCCGAAAACCGGATATCGGCGATCGTAAAGGGCAATTGGCTATTCAGTTTGGCCAAGATGCGCTGCCGTTCAAACACCAAATTTTGGGCCCAGGCAGGGCTGGCTGTGGCCACACTCAGCACGTCACGATAGAGGCGCAGAGGCCGGGTTTGCAACGCCACATTTGGCCCCACCACCGCCACCCAACACCGCACCAGTTGTTGAAATTGCCGCTGTTCCTGGCGATTTAGTTGGCTTTGCACCGTACCAAAAACACTATGAAGGGATTGAAAGGCCATACGAACTGATTCCGAAAAGGACTGAATACAACCGCTAGAACGCTGAACGTTTGAAGTCTCTAGATGCAATCGCTGCATCCCCGCTTAGGGCAGACGCACCTTCCGACGGTTTGCCCCTGCATCGGGGTGAGCATGGCCCAGGTGGGCGGCGGGCTTTGCCTCTATTGTGGCAAGTTAAGGCGCTAGGTAAACCCGATTGCCCCAGAGAAAGTGGGCAAAGAACGACAAAAAAGTGTGCCGTTGCGCGTAAAGAAGTGTATAACTTTGGCGCGATCGCTACTCAAACCCGGATGTTTGATCAATACTGGACGGAATCTACTGGGTCAATGACCGATCAGGCAATAGGGATAGTATAATTCTTTGTAAAGCTAAGGGGTTTGACTCTACAGGTAGCGTGATTTGTCTAAATCTCGTGATGGTCGAGTTGAGGTTGGGGGCAATCCTGGGTGTTTCTGTAATACCACCCAGACAGCGAGGACAGCACCCTTTGGCCATTGGGTCTGGTCGCGCCATCCCTGGGTGCACCGTAACGACAACCTGAGATTTGCACAATCGCGGCCCCTGACAACAACGACCCGTCAGGCCCACACTTCAACCGTTGGATAGGAGTTCTGTCATGCGTCAACCTGCTACCGTACAGTCCCCCCAAGCTGGCCCTCGCGCTGAAGCAACGGTACTCCATCCGGCTTTGCGTCAGGCATTGCTGAGTTTAGATATTTCCCTGGATGAGGAGCTGATTCGCTATCGGCGGCAGCGGGCCTTGGGAAATGGGCACTATCAACCGCGATCGCTGGCCACACCATCCCTCCCAGCCCCCCCGCTATCTCTGGGCCAATCCCTGGAAGAAATGGCAGCGGCCACGGAGAGCCAGCCCGAACAACCGCTACCCACCGCCGAGGCTCCGGGTGCTACATTTCATCCCACGGCCCAAGTCGCCCCGCTGGTGACACTCAGCCCAATGGGGAGCGATCGCCCCGCCCCGCCAGCCAGTGACGAACTCCGCGAACTCGCCAAACATTACGCCTCCCAGGTTTCCGCCGAAGCCGATCACGCCGCCGCCGCCCACGGCCCCGATGATTACCTGGAATCCTCCGAAGAATTACTACGCACCCTTTCCCAGGAAGAAGCCCACGTTCAAACCGAACAAGGGTTTATGCTCAGCTTAATGACCCCGCTGGGCATTGGCTCCATGTTGCTGCTCCTGATCTCCAGCGCCTTATTCGGGTTTGTCATGATGAACCCCAGCAGCGTCAGCCAACTGTTTGCCGACCAGGAAGCCACCGACCCCGCCCAGTCGCCTACCGCCAGCACCTTGACTTCACCGCCAACAGACAGTCCTCAGCCCAATCTGGCCAACCAGGAATTTGGTGATTTAAGTTTGAACTCTTTAGGCTCGATCCGGGTCAACGCCAATGCTGCCCCACCGCCAGGGTTAGCCCCCACCAGCAAGCCCGTCGTACCTGGTAAGCCCACCCCCGCCAAGGCTGCTCGCCCGGAGGCCAAGCCCAAAGCCGCAGCCTCCACTCTTGGGCCAGTGCCAGCCCCCCGCTACCAAGCAGAACCCGCCGCCCCCGCCCCGTCTCCCTCGCGGCCCATCCCTTCGTATAACCCGCCAGCCTCCTATAATCCGCCCCCGCCCCGTAGCGATCGGAGCTATAGCCCGCCACCTCGCCACGATAATCCGGCCCCACCACCGAAGAAGGCTGCCGCCCGCCGATCCCCAGCCCCACCGCCCAAATTGCCCGATTTGCCGACTCCGGCCCCTGCCGCCAGCGCCCCCAGCCAGCCAAACTATAAGGTGGTTACGCCCTACACCAGCGATCGCGCCCTAGAAACCGCCAGGGAAAAAGTCCCCGATGCCTACGTTAAAAACTACACCGATGGGGCCAAAGTTCAACTTGGTTCCTACGACGACGAAGCCGCCGCCAAAGCCCAGGCCGCTGAGTTGCAAAAACAAGGTATTCCCGCCGAAGTCTACCAACCTTAGATACAGCCAGGGGCTTGATCGATTAGGGTAGTATTGAAGCATGGCTTAACCTGCGCCAAGGTAGACCTGAGAGCATCAGGAGCAACAAAACCCGGCGCTGAAACCGTGTACCGTATATCTAACCCACTTACCGGAGCGTCTTATGGGATTGTTTGACCGAATCATGCGGGTGATTCGTGCCAATATCAACAACCTGGTCAGCCGTGCGGAAGATCCAGAAAAAATTCTGGAGCAAACCGTGTTGGATATGCAGGATGATCTCATTCAACTGCGCCAAGCTGTGGCCCAGGCGATCGCGACCCAAAAGCGCACCGAGCGGCAATATTCCCAGGCTACGACTACAGCGGATGAGTGGTATCGCCGTGCCCAACTTGCACTCCAAAAAGGCGACGACACCCTGGCCCGCGAAGCCTTGACCCGGCGCAAAACTTACCAAGAAACGGCCACCGCCATGAAAACCCAACTGGATCAACAGGGGACAGTGGTGGCCCAACTGAAGCAAAACATGGTGAAGCTGGAAAGCAAAATTTCGGAGGCCAAAACCAAGAAAGACCTTTACATTGCCAGGGCGCGATCGGCCAAAGCCTCCCAACAAATCAACGACATGCTGGGCCAAGTGGGCACTGGCAGCGCTATGGCTGCCTTTGAGCGAATGGAAGAAAAGGTTTTGCAGATGGAAGCCCAGGCAGAAGCGGTGGCGGAATTGGGCATGGACGATCTAGAAAAACGTTTCCAGTCCTTAGGCGAGGCCGGTGAGATTGATGCCGAATTAGCCGCGATGAAGTCGGGCCAAAACCTACCAGGGACAGCCTCCTCGGCCCAACTGCCCGCCAGCGAACTGAATACCCCAGAAGTGGATGCAGAACTGGAACAACTCCGACAGCAAATCCGCGAGGGCTAGTCAGGCAGGGGCGATCGCCCCCATTTTGTGTCTAAGGACTAACTCAGGCTGCAATAGTCGCGTCTCGCCAGATCGGCCAGCCTCAGAACACTTTGTTCACAAAATAGATTAATTGTGGCAAAACAAATCTTGTAAATTCGAGTTAGCCTCTCACCGTCGCCTAGCCCAAGGACAGCGGGCACAAGCTACATATCCCCCCGCAAGTAGCGGGAATACAACGCATAGGTGTCAAACAGCCCCCCCACAAAACTACAGGTGAGGCCAATGATCAGCACCCCCTGAATCGCATCACCGTTGCCAAAAACGGCGAGAACCCGTAAGACCTGCTGGATGATCAGGCGGCTGTAGTCACCAATCACCGGTAGATGTGTCACAAAGGCTAAACCGATCACGCTCGCCCCAATCAACAAAAGGGGTGCCGCAAAACTCAAAGCACTGGTGACCAAGAGGGATTTAACGAATATTTTCATCATACGAATAGTCTGTAACTCTCGTAGATCACAACCTAAAGCCAAGTTATCTTTGTCCGCTCCTCTAACCATAAGGGGGTTTGGTGGAGAAGCCCTCAAGTTATCGCAAATCTTAAAACAACCTTAAGAATTTTAGTGAAGCAGTTGATACTAATGATTGTTAGTTTCCATTCCCTGCCTCTCAGGGTTCCTGGCGGGACTGGGCCAGCGATGGGGGCAAATCTTTGCGACTGATCCTAATTGCTTTGCATTGTAATCACAGCCCCGCGATCCAATTGGCAATCTAAGTTACAAGCAGCCAGAGAAAAGTGTGTCTAGCAGGCTGGTCATTGGAGGAACCCCAGCGCGATCGCCCATCCTGGGTCGAATTCGGCTATTCTGGCTAAGGATTCAACAGCAGCGGATACCAAATCGTGAGCGAAACACCGACCTTTTCCGGCTTGGGGCGCTGGAGTACCCGGTTAATCTCTGCCATTCTGCTCGGTGGGCAAGTAATGGTGCACTTATTGACGGGTAAGCTTCATCGCCGCAACACGTTGGACCAAATGGCGCTGGTTGGCCCTGCCTCGCTGCTCATCGCCCTGATCACAGCCGGCTTTGTGGGGATGGTTTTTACAATCCAGGTCTCGCGGGAGTTTATTAGCCTGGGGGCGGGCAGCGCCGTGGGCGGAGTGTTGGCTTTGGCCTTGTGCCGTGAGTTGGCCCCTGTGTTAACCGCTGTAGTGCTAGCCGGACGGGTTGGCTCCGCGTTTGCAGCAGAACTAGGCACCATGCAAGTGACCGAACAAATCGATGCCCTATACGTCCTAAAGACCGATCCCATCGATTACTTGGTCATTCCTAGAGTGATTGCCTGTTGCCTGATGTTGCCGATTTTGACAGTTTTGTCCTTGCTCACCGGGCTGGGCGGTGGCTTGATGATTGCCACCAATTTATATGGCATTTCGCAAACCACGTTTTTGGATTCGGTGCAAAACTTTTTGAGCGTCTGGGATTTGTGCAGTGCGCCCATCAAAGGGGTTGTCTTTGGGGGCTTGATCGCGGTGATTGGCTGTAGCTGGGGCTTGACGACGACGGGGGGAGCCAAGGGCGTGGGCCAATCAACCACAACAGCAGTCGTGACTTCCCTGTTGGCAATCTTTATTAGCAACTTTTTCCTGTCGTGGGTGATGTTTCAGGGGACGGGCAGCGCGGTGATGCAAGGGTTTTGATCGAGAAGACTGATTCTGTTTCCATCCTTCCCTACAATAGAGAAGTAAACAAATGTGAATTGCCGAGTCCTTTGCCTGTGACTAATCCTGCTGTGTCACCTCTATCGACTGAAATTGTTGAGCTAGCACCGAGCTACTGGCTACCCTTGGGGATTGTGGCCTTGGCGCTGCCGTGTTTGCTGCTCCAGCCCTGGGTGAGTTTGGCGATCGCCCTCTTTGGGTTGTTTCTCCTCTTCCAGGCAGTCACCTTGCGGCTCCGGTTCACCCGCACCGATTTAGACATTTATCGCGGGGAAACATTAATCCGGCGATTCCCTTACCAGGAATGGCAAAATTGGCGGATTTTTTGGCCCAGTTTACCGATTTTGTTCTACTTCAAAGAAGTCAATAGCATCCATTTTTTGCCCATTTTGTTTAACCCCCAGACCTTGCAACGGTGTTTAGAAGCACGTTGTCCCCGCGTCTAATCCCTTGCATCATCCTGTTTGTTTGCCCTGTTTTTGTCGTTTGATTCCGGTCAGTCATGATATCAGATGAGTATGCCAATGCCGACACTGCTCCTACCGCTCCACCTGACACAGGGGCGGAGGCAGGAGTGACCACGCCGCCCACTCAGTCCGATATGATTCAGCAGCCAGAGAGGGATGAGGCGACCAGCACGATAACGCCACCACCGGAGGCCGTTGAACCGCGTTTCCTTCAAGCCCAGACTGCGGCCCTCAAACAAGAAATTGCCGATTTGCAGGCGGTGAAGGCCCAACTTCAAGAACAGGTCGTGGCGACGCAGGGGGCGATCGCCCGGTTACTGCAAGATGGGGTGAAGGATTTGGAACAACGGCGGCGGGAGTTACAAATCGATATTGAAAAGCTAGAACGGCGGCAAGAACGAATTCGAGCCGAAATGAAAACCACCTTTGCCGGAGTGTCTCAGGATCTGGCGATTCGGGTACAAAGCTTTAAAGAATACTTGGTGGGCAGTTTACAGGATTTGGCGATCGCGGCGGATCAGTTGGAATTTCCAGAACCGCTGGCCCCCGTTCCCCCGCCGATCACCGAGGCGATCGCGCCCCTTGGCTCCGACCCCGCCACCAAGCTGGCAGAATCCACCTTCCAGGGCCAAAGCAAATTGATTCGGCAATTGCTGGATCAATATCGGATGCAACCAGACTACTATGGCCCCCCCTGGCAACTCCGCCGTACCTTCGAGCCAATTCATGCCGAGCGGGTATCGGATTGGTTTTTTACCCAGGGTGGCCGGGGGGCAGTGCGGACAATGGGCAGTCGCTTGCAGAATATTTTGATTGGCTCAGCGGTCATTTCCGTGTTGTCCGAAATCTATCGCGATCGCCTGGTGGCACTGGTCTTGGCAGAATCACCAGAACGCTTGGGCGAATGGCGGCGGGGTCTGCAAGATTGTCTGGGCATCACCCGCGCTGACTTTGGGGTCGATCGGGGGGCCGCTTTGTTTGAAGACCCAGTGATTTTGGTCCAAAAAGCCGATCGCCTCCAAAAAGATGGGTTGATGCCGTTGATTATTATTGACGAAACCGAAGATCGCATCGATCTGGCGGTGCTGCAATTTCCCCTCTGGTTGGCCTTTGCCCCCAACCCCCAAATGCCCAGCTATGGCCGCGACTGGCTTTAGCGAATCGCCCGTGAACAGAACGGCCAGGGCGATCGCTCCATCTCCCGCCAGCGGATTGCTCTTTTTGAGTAGACCGGATACAACTTGAGGTGAATTTGATTGGCGATCGCCCACGCAGGAGCAGACAATGACGACCCTACCCCCAACGGATTGGCGGAAACTGCAAAATGGCTCCGATATTCGGGGAGTGGCCCTGGAGGGGGTGGCAGGGGAAGCCGTCAACCTGACTCCGGCAGTTGTGACGACCTTGGGCCAAGCGTTTGTGACCTGGTTGGCGCACACGACGGAACGGGCGATCGCCGACTTGACCATTGCCGTGGGGCGGGACAGTCGCCTATCGGGGCCAAGGTTGATGGCGGCCATCATCGAAGGGATGCGATCGCTGGGGTGCCGGGTGTATGACTTCGGTATGGCTTCGACTCCGGCCATGTTCATGAGCACCGTGACACCGGGCTTTGCGTGCAACGGCGCAATCATGATGACGGCCAGCCATCTACCGTTTAATCGCAATGGGCTAAAATTCTTCACCCCCCAGGGCGGTTTGGGGAAACAGGATATTACCGCAATTTTGGCGATCGCGGCAGCGGGCGAGTTTCCGGCTTCGACCGCACCGGGCATTGTGCAAAGCCAGGATTTTATTTCGGTGTATGCCGCGCAACTGGTGCAGACCATTCGGCAGGCGGTCAACCATCCCCAGTGCTTTGAGCAACCGCTTCAGGGCCTGAAGATCGTGGTGGATGCGGGGAATGGGGCCGGGGGATTTTATGCGGCGAAAGTGCTGGCCCCCCTCGGTGCCGATACCACAGGCAGCCAGTTTCTTGATCCCGATGGCACCTTCCCCAACCATGTCCCCAATCCAGAGCATCCCTCGGCAATGGCGGCGATTCGGCAAGCAGTCCTCGACCACAACGCCGACTTTGGCATTATTTTTGATACAGATGTCGATCGCGGCGCGGCGGTGGATGCTCAGGGCAATGAACTCAACCGCAACCGACTGATTGCCTTGCTCAGCGCGATCGTCCTCAAGGAGCATCCCGGCTCGACCATTGTCACCGACTCCATCACCTCCGACGGGCTGACCCAGTTTATCCACGACCTGGGCGGGGTGCATCATCGGTTCCGGCGGGGCTACAAAAATGTGATTAACGAGGCCGTTCGGCTGAATGCGACGGGGCAGGAATCCTGGCTGGCGATCGAAACCTCTGGCCACGGAGCCATGCGGGAAAATTACTTTCTGGATGATGGCGCGTATCTGGTCAGCAAATTGCTCATTGAGTTGGCCAAGTCGAAGTTAAGCGGGCGATCGCTCACCGATTTACTTGCCCCCCTCAAAGAACCGGTCGAAAGCCAAGAATTCCGCTTAATGATTCAACAGGAAGAGTTCCAAGCCTACGGCACCACAGTCATCGAAAAACTGCAAACCTTTGCCGCCACTCAGCCCGGATGGCAGCTTGTGCCCAACAATTACGAAGGGGTCCGGATTGCGTGCCAGTCACCCGCCGAAGACGGTTGGTTGTTACTGCGGCTGTCCCTGCATGACCCCGTTTTGCCCTTAAACATTGAGTCCAATGTGGCGGGTGGAGTCGCCCAGATTCAGCAAACGCTTTTAGGCTTCTTCCAGCAATTTGAGTTTTTGGACCTGGCCCCGCTCACAACGGCCCCATAGGAATTGGCACGGGGACAAATTGCCACAACGTACCGTTTGGCCGAGGGGGCATTCTGTCGGATGGGTGAGCAGCAGGGGGCTTGGTAGCTGCTACAACGGGGAGGTGACTATGCAGCAAGAGGCAAGTATGGCAGCAAAAACTCCGCTCAAAGACCTGGAATTAGTGGATTGTGCCCGCGCAAATGCAAAAGCTGGCCCGACCACTGCCGCCGAGCTATGTGGGTATGGCGACGACATCAACGGCTTTCAAACCGCCTTGAAACAAGCCTGCGACAAAATGGGAGTCGAGTTTCACGAGTTGTCTGATTTGGCCAAGGCGGAACCCAACCCGCTGGAATTGGAAGGTGAGATTGTTGCACCGGATTCAACCAGTCAACTATAAGCCAGCCAACTATAAGCCAACACCAAAAGCACAAAGCTGGGATGAAGATCGATCAGCGGGAACTGTGCAAAGTTGCCCCTTGGGGTGAACACTAGAGAAGGCCATTGCACCAATGGTTAATTCGCGATCGATCAAGCGGTTTGCGAACCTGGGCAAAGCACAGCCCCAATTTGTCCCTTCATCCCAACATCAATCTATGAGCACCCCATCTCTGATTCCCGTCATTCTGGCTGGTGGCAAAGGCGAACGGTTTTGGCCCCTCAGCCGGAAAGCGCGGCCCAAGCAATTCCTGAGCCTGGACGGGAGTGGCGACAGCCTCTTGCAAGCAACAGCAAAGCGATTGCTCGGTGTGGCGGGGGGATGGTCAGATATTTGGGTCATCACGGGTGCCCACCTGGCAGACCAAGTGCGGGAACAGTTACCCGAACTCCCAGTCGCCAATTTGCTAGTCGAACCGGAAGGCCGGGATACGGCTCCGGCAGTGGCCTGGGGGGCGCTAGAAATTGCAAAACGCTATGGGCGAGAGGCGGTCTTGGGGTTTTTCCCAGCAGACCATTGGATCGCCGAGGTCGAAACGTTTAATGCGGTGTTGAACGCAGCGGCAGAGTTGGCCCGATCGCAACCCGCGATCGTCACCTTGGGCATTACTCCCGCGTTTCCCTCAACGGGCTACGGCTACATTCAGCAGGGGGAGGCGATCGTCCAATTCGGCACCCATCCCCAGACTCACCAGGGTTTTCCCGCTTACAAAGTCGATCGCTTCACCGAAAAACCCGATCGCGCCACCGCTGAGGAGTTTCTGGCCACAGGCAAATTTAGCTGGAATAGCGGAATGTTTGTCTTTCGGGCTGGGGTCGCTCTCGATGAATTGCTGGTCTATGCCCCAGAAATCCTCGCACCGTTAGAGGAAAAAGGCGTTGCTGCCTATGGGGCAGTGCCGAAGAAAAGTATTGACTATGCCTTAATGGAAAAAACCCAGCAAGCCTACGTTCTGCCCGTAGAATTTGGCTGGGACGACTTGGGCGACTGGAACGCGATCGATCGCCTCTTGCAAAGCGACAAACCCAACGTCGAAATCGCGCAACACGTTGGCCTAGATACCCACGGTTCCCTGCTCTACTCCACCAACGAAAATGACGTGATTGTCACCATTGGCCTGGAAGATACGGTCGTGGTGCGGGAAGGCAACGTCACCCTGATTGTCAAAAAAGACCGCACCCAAGACATCAAACAAATCCTCAAAACCCTCCAAGATAACCCCAAATTCAGCGACTTGTTATAGCAAAAAACCTCGGAGATTTGAACAATCTTCGAGGTTTGAATTCAGGCAAAATCAGCTAGATTTCGGCGACTGCCCGTTCTACTAACCGCCGTGCCAGGGTTTGTACTCCCGTATGGCGGTAGTATTTCACATTCATATCCAGTAACGCCCCCAGATAATCCGCCTTGTCATCCGTGAAGTCAATAAAGCCTTTCAAGCGCCCCATCAAGCCTTGCTGAGTAATATTGTTGGAGGAAACAAAATTAGTCATCCAGCTTTTTGCCGAATCAAAACTTTGGGTAATGAAGCCTTTCTTTGCATCGGCTCCATTACCAGGAATTAGCTCTTGGACACTCTTGTAGGTTTGGTTGCCTTCCAATTCCTTGGGGCTAGTGCTGTCAAACGCACTGAGAGCTTTACCCGCAAATTCGGGGCCAAGGGGAATCACGCCATCGAAGCAGGCCAACGCCGCCATCCGCATGAGGGATTCGCCGCTGTAGTCGCCCAAGGCCGCGAGAAAATCGCCAATGCTGTCGCCCGGAATGCCGTTAATTTGACAGAAGGCAACCAATTCCGTCACCAGTTTGACGCAGAGGTCGATGCTCTGAGCTTTTTCGGGTTTTGGGGTGATGTTTTTGAGGAAGCCGAGGAAGGTATCTTGGCCGATCCGGTTGGCGAGGGCGGCGGTACCCAACAGGCCAGAACCGGATTCTACGGTTTCGTAGAGCCAGAGGGCGCGTTGGTAACCCTGGGACTTGTCGTTATACAAGGCGACGGCGCGTTCCCCAATTTGCTGAATGAGGCTTTCGTCGGTTTCCCCGGTGACGGCGCGAATGGTGTTGTCAAAGCCAACGAGGTTGTTCCATTGGCCGGGAATGGCAAAGTCGAGGGTGTGCAGGGCCGAGACGGTTAGCCCACCTTTCGGTAGCTCGTCCACAATTTCAAAAATGGGTTTACTCACAGAAAAGCTCCTTATTTCAGGGTGGAAAGACCATTGAGGTCAAATTTTTGAATCCAGGCTGTGCGGTCTTGGGGGGTGAAGGAGGCATCGCGGGATTGCGCTTTGACCTGGAAGCGATCGCCCACCAGGACTCCGGTAATCGTCGAGCCTTGTTCAACGGCGGGATAGCCCGCAACTTTCTTTTTACTTTGTTGGTATTTGGTGGCGGCGGTGGGGGTGCTAATGGTGTCACTGATAGACAACACGGCAACATTTTTGCCGCCTCGGTTCAGCTTGTGTTCGGCGAAGCCCTTTTTCTCTTGGGCGGGAACAACGGAGTAACCGCCGCCAGATTTGGGGAAATAGCGATTGAATTTGCTGCCGTTGACGGCCTCCTTGGCGACAGCGGTGCTACCTTTTTGGGAGGTTTCTTGTTGTACCTGGTCATACCGGGAGGGGGCTTGTTCGCTACAGGCCCCCATGACCAGGGATAGGCCCAAAACCAGCGGCAAGACAACATTTCTAGGGGCGGAAGCGGTTGCGATCATGGTGTTGAACGATTCAGGGATAACAGAGCAAAGCAGTTTGGCCTAGCCTGCGGGCTGAAGCACAGGAGCGCGGCTGGGGGTTTGGGTGGTGATAGAAGGGGCGATCGCGGGTTTCAGTTTGGCCAAGCCTTTCAGGTCAAATTTTTGCAACCAGGCGACGCGATCGTCGTGGGTAAAAGACGGATCACGGGAGAGAATTTTGACTTGATAGCGATCGTTCACTAAAATTCCGGTGCCTGTGGTGCCCTGTTCCACGGCTGGATACCCAGCAATTTTATCGGTGGCGGACTTGTACTTGATCGCCGCTGTCGGCAAACTGGTTGTATCGCTGATAGATAGCACGGCGACATTCTTACCGTCCTGGTTCACCTTGTATTCAGCGAATCCTTTTTTCTCCTGCGCCGGAATAACTTCATACCCTTTGACCTTATCCGGGAAAAACTGATTGAATTTTGCGCCTTGCTCCGCTTTTTTCGCGACGGCTGGGGTGGCTCCCCGTTGGGTCGTCTCCTTCTGTACCTCGGCATAGCGGGATTGTGTCGCGGGGGTACAGGCCGTGACAAACAAGATCAGACTTAAAAACAGCGGGGCCAATAATCGCCGCCAACGAATAGTTTGCATAGAATTCTCCTAAATTGGGTGCGTGGATCAGCAAGGGGTGTAGACAATTTGGTTCAGCGTGAACACTCAAAGCCTATCGTAAAAATTTTGGGTGGGGGCTAATTGGGTTGGGCTAGGTCGTTAATTTTTCTCAAGGAATGTGAATTAAGCGCGATTCGACTTCAGCGATCGCCCTGCCGTCTGCCCCTCTCGTGAGAAAGAGGATGCCACTGGCGGGGTGAGGGACAAAATCAACAGCATGATGACTGCCCGATCGCAGGAATGGCTTGCCATGAGCGGGTTAGGCAGGGGGGCGATAGTCATGCCAAATTGTGGCATATTCTGCGATCGCGGCCAGTCCAACCGCAGATAGAGTTCAGCGCCACAGCAGCCCAGGACTGTTCGACGCGGGGGCTTTATTGGGGAACAGTGGGCAACGGTTCAAATTCGTAAAACCCTCCATCGGCCAGGAGCGCGAGAGCCAAGCGGTCATTTTTCAGCACATAGGATCGCACATAGCCCCAGTCTTTTGCGAGGCGATCGTGCAAGGAACCAGAGAGACAGGCTGCCCGCGTTAGCGCCAGTGGCCCAAACTGGAGTTGATTTGGCCCAGTCGATTGCCAAGTGCCCCGCCCCCGGTTGCAGTCAAACCGGACGTTCACGCTATTGTCTGGGTTAAAGGCGATCGTGTATTTGGTTTTGTCCTGGGGCATGAAGGTCGTGCCATCGCCGCCCTGAAACTGCACTAATTGCCAGGACGTACCCGCCAGAGTCGCTGGTTTAGCCGCTATTGGCTGTCGTCCATTCACCACTTTTTCCGCCAGATCCAGGCGATCGCGCCACGGATCGGGCTGCATCATCGCCCCCTCAGTCGGGGTCAACAGCATGAGATCGGGCCGCATGGGATCGTGCTGAACCCAGGTTGGCAAGCCAGCCCCATTCGGATTGCCAGTTTTAATGAAATTCACCATATAGCCCTGGAAGGTGCGGCTAGCCTCGCGATCGCTGGGTGTCACCGCCTGCCCATAACGGGCTGCCACCGTCCCAAACAAAAACGGCAACTCGCTCGCGTGGGGCGCACCCGACACCTGAGGCCGGAGGGATTGGGCCACATACCCAAACCGATATAACCAGGCCGATTGCCCTCGTCGCGTCATTTGGTTCGCCACAAACCGAGCGGGTTCGTGCATCCCGATATCAGCCCCGATCGCAAACAAAAGTTGGAGGGGATTACTGGCCCCACTTGCGCCATAGAGTTGTTGAGCTTTGGCCGCATCCGGCCCGAAATAGGAAAACGGATCTTTTAAGTTGGGTAAAATAGCGGGCAAGTCTTGAGTCGTCGTACCAATCAGAATCGGTACCGCTGCGCCAGCCCCCTGCTGCAAAATTGCTCCCGGTGTCGCCGTCACCATTTGGCCATCCAAAATTGGCCCGCCGGTATAGGTTGGGGGTTGCTTCAGCAAACTGGTCATATTGAGATCACCCGCCACCGTTGTCGCTGGGAGTGCCCGCAATGCCTTCAGGGCATCGGCTCCAGTGCCTTGAATCCCCACGCTTGCGGCAAATTGAACGCCACTCTGTTCTGCCGAGGGGTTTTTGCCATCACCGCTCAACGGTTTCACGTTCACGAGATAATCGCGCCCCCCACCCGATAGGACGATCGCCCGCTGGAACAACGGTGGAGCTGGCGGGGAAGTAAGCCAGTGCATCACCGAAATGCCCCCAGCCGACTCGCCCATAAGCGTGACCTGGGTGGGATCGCCCCCAAAAGCCGCGATATTACGCTGAACCCATTGCAAGGCAGCCTGTTGATCCATCAAACCGTAGTTCGCGATCGCCCCGTCTTTGGCCGCAGTCAACGCCGGATGGGCAAAAAAACCAAAGCGGCCTAAGCGATAGTTGGGGCTAACGACCACTACCCCTTGGGCTGCGATCGCACTGCCATCATAAATCGGTGTAGACGTGCCCCCATTCACAAAACCCCCACCATGCAACCAGACCACAACCGGGAGCTTGGCCTGGGGCGGAGCTTGGGCGGGTCGCCATACATTCACAAACAAACAATCTTCAGCGGGGGGCATCCCCGGAGGAGCCGCTTCGCCAGGATCAAGAAACTGCATACAGTCATTGCCATAGGCTGTTGCAGCCCGTGGGCCTGTCCAGGGTTTGACGGGCTGGGGCGATCGCCACCGCAATGCACCCACCGGCGGTGCCGCATAGGGAATGCCTTTAAATGCAGCCACCTTACCCGTGACCGACCCCGCGATCGCGCCACTCTCTAACCGGACAACTGGGGCTTCAGCCCGGACTAGGCTGGGGCTACTGGCCACGACTGTGGTTGACACCAAAGTCGCGATCGCCGCCCGTCGCCGTGCATAACTCGCCATCACGTCTTTCCTCACATGCCTGAATAGAACCTGCGTTTGGATCTAGTTATGCCACGATGTGTCCATTTTCGCCCGTGGGAAAACCAATACTGGGGAGCGTCACCCCGCCTCAGCCCGGTGCCCACCCACCAGCCACGCGGCCTCACACCAAAGACGCTGGGCCAACAACTTTCAGCAAAGGGGGGATCGTACTCGGTAGTTGCACAGTAAACGTTGAGCCTTGCCCCAATTGACTTTCGACGGCGATCGTCCCGTTGAGCAAATCCACAAACTGTTTAACAATGCTCAAACCCAGCCCCGTACCAGGGATATTGCTGGTGTTGCGCCCCCGCTGAAACGGCTCAAACAAGTGGGGCAAATCATCGGGGGCAATGCCAATGCCATAATCTTTGACCCGAAACACAAAGGAGCCATCCCGCCGGGCCAGGGTGAACTGAATGGGGTGGGGTTGTTCCCGCGAATAGCGAATGGAGTTGGCCAAAATGTTGGTCAAAATCGATCGCAACAACCGTTCATCCAGTTCGGCGGCGATCGCAGAGCGAGTACAGGTAAAGGCGATCGCCGCATCGGGATGTAGTGCTTGCATTTCTCCAATCAAGTCCTGGCAAAATTGCACCAAGTTCAGCGGCACGGGTTTCGGTTCAATTTTGTTCGCATCCACTTGGCCCAAGACCAAAATGTCATCGATCATCGTCGCCATCCGTTCCACATTGGCTTGAATATCCGTCAGGCGATCGCGCTTTTGATCCAGGGCCAGGTGCGCGTCATAGCGATCGAGGTAAGACACCGACAGGGAAATATTATTCAGCGGGTTCCGAAACTCGTGGCACACCATCGACACCAACCGCGATTTCAACTCATTGAGGGCTTGCAATTGGTCATTTAAGTGTTGCAATTCTGCCGTCCGCTCTTGCACCTTCTGTTCCAACGCCTCATTGGTTTGGTGCAAAATCGCCTCGGCCCATTTCCGCTGCGTAATATCGCGAAAGGCTACCACCGCCCCAATCAGCGTGCCCTGTTCATCCCGCATGGGGGTGCTGATGTATTCCACCGGGAAGCTTGTGCCATCTTTCCGCCAAAACACCTCCTCCTGCACCCGATGCACCACCCCATCCTGAAAGGCCGCATAAATCGGGCAGGCTTCACGGAGGTAGGGCGACCCATCGGCATGGGTATGGTGCAAAATCGCGTGCATAGACTGGCCGATCAAATCCTCACTCTGCCAGCCAATCATGGCCGCCGCTGCTGGATTCACAAACGTCACTAACCCCTGTGCATCCACGCCATACACCCCTTCCCCGATCGCATTGAGAATGAGTTGATGTTGGCGGCGCAAAGTGGCCAGGTCAGTCTTGGCCATAGCGGTGCCTTCGGCGGGCAGTACCGGGGCGATCGCAGGCCCAGGCTCCACTCCGGGCGGCAGCGGCGATCGCTCCGAGGCCGATGAATTTAACCAGAAATATTGCCGCATTGCGAAACCCACCTTAGCGTCATCGTCAGCCTATAGCGCCTCGGTTGACGAGGTAGCCAGGGGTCTCCTTAAAGTTCCGCCCAGCACCCCAGCAACCGTGTCAACCCTCCTGGGAGGCAAAGATTAGTAGCGAATTACACTACACCAGATCCCATTCACTCCTTAACTAACTATTAAGCTTACTGAGCCAACCGCAACTGAGCATTGGATTTTTTATTGGTTTTTTACGCATTTTTTGCTCACCTTGGGGGCGATCGCGGAGTTGCTCAAGCCGGGGCGATCGCCCTACCCAGCATCGGGCTGGCAGCCCCCCAAAGTCCATTGCAAGCACCGTTTTACTCCAGGCTCCGCCCTCGCCAGCCCCTTGTCCTCCTCATTGGCACGCTATCATGACAACCATCCTGGTCATAGAAGACGAAACCCAGACCCGCGAGATTTTTCTGCGCTGTCTGACGTTTGAGGGCTTCCAAGCCATCGGGGCCGCCAACGGCACAACCGGGGTGAAGTTAGCCACTGTGCACAGCCCTGACCTGATCGTGTGCGATATCATGATGCCCGACGTGGATGGGTATGAAGTGTTGGCCCAGTTGCGGCGCACCACAGCAACCGCCGGGATTCCCTTCATTTTCCTCACCGCCAAATCCAGCATGGCCGACCTGCGTTGGGGGATGCAGTTAGGCGCGGATGATTATTTGACCAAACCTTGCACGGTGGAACAGTTTTTGGCCGCGATCGCCAGTCGGTTACAGCGCCAAGCCGCCCTCAAACAGTGGTATCTGCACACCCAGCCCACCAGTGAAAACCCAACAGCACCCGCCTTTGCGCCGCCCACCATCTTTCCCGATTGTCCCAAACTGGCAACCGCCTTCCAGTTCATTGAACTGCACTATGCCGATGCGATTAGCCTGCGCGATGTGGCCCAGGCAGCGGGCTATTCTCCCGCCTATCTCACCAATTTGGCCCAAAATTTGACGGGCCGCACCGTGAAGCAATGGATCACCGAACGGCGCATGGTCGAGGCGCGATCGCGGCTCATCGGCACCGCCCAATCCATCAACCAAGTGGCCGCCAGTGTGGGCTACCCCGACGTGGGCCACTTCATCCGCCAGTTTCGGCAATTGCACGGGCTATCGCCCCAGGCATGGCGCAATGCCCACCCATTGGAATTGGTCGGCTAAGGCGACGACAAGCGCGGTCATTACCCTCAATTCAGGAATCGAAAAAAATTCCTACTGTCTCGAAAAGTAATCCAATGCATTTGCTCTGCCAGCCTGATACCTTACAGTCATCCTGTTCCGTATCTTAGCCATGCACGTTTAGATTTCTCACTACAACCCAAAGTATCTAATCTGAGTTTTTATTCAGTCTGTAGTTAGAGCTGTCGCAGTTGATGAAGCTGTTGCACTGAGTGCTGGCGCGATCGCAATTTATCGCAACTATTTGAACAATTTTGAATCTTTTTCTAACTTCTTTTTCAGTCTTTCTCATCGCTCTATCTCAATACAGACTCAATACAGACCAAAAGCGTAAAGTTTTTCTTTTCCACTCGCCCCTAAGGCTCTGCAATCACCATTTCTGAATCTTCTAACCGTACCTATGACTATACTCACCAGTTCTGATCCTGTTTCCACCCTGGCGCAACGCTGTACCTGCGGCGGGATGCACCTGCCCCAAGACCACTGGCGCTATACCGAAGGAATGCCCGACAACCCCATTGACTTCATCGACGACTGCATGAAGATGGGGCTGTATCAAGCCGATGCTCTGGTACTGGCCAAAAGCCTCGCTGGAGCCGAATTCCGCAAAGAACTGTTCCTGCAACAGATTGCTGGCGGCAATACCCTGCGTCGTCAGTTTTGCGAAGAACTGATTCAAGAAGCGGGAGGTTTAGACGCTGCCTTCACCGCCGCCTTTGGCCCCCAGGCTGCCGAGTTTTTCGGCAACACCATGAAGCGGGGCAGCTACACTCGGCGAGAATTTATCAAGCGAGTGGTAGTGTCAGCCGCCTTGGTCGGAATGGCCAGTTGCGCGACCCAAGAGAAAACCCCAGAAACCAATGCCGCCAGCACCGGAAGCGGCAACTTAGAGAAAAAAGAACTCACCATTGGGTTTATTCCCATCACCTGCGCCACGCCGATTGTGATGTCTGATCCCCTCGGTTTTTACGAAAAATATGGCCTGAAAGTGACGGTCAAGAAAATGCCGAACTGGGCTGCCGTCAGAGATTCGGCGATCGCGGGTGAACTCGACGCTTACCACATGCTATCCCCCATGCCGATCGCCATCACAATGGGGTTGGGTTCTGCGGCCTTCCCCATCAAACTGGCCAGTATCGAAAACATCAACGGCCAAGCCATCACCGTGGCCATGAAGCACAAAGATCAGGTCAAAGGCCCTGCCGACTTCAAAGGCTTCAAGATCGGTGTACCGTTCCCCTATTCCATGCACAACCTGTTGTTGCGGTACTACCTGGCCACCGGCGGCCTCGACCCCGACAAAGATGTGCAGATCAGTCCTGTCCCCCCGCCCGACAGCGTTGCCAAAATGACAGCCGGGGAACTGGATGCCATGCTCATGCCCGATCCCTTTAACCAGCGGGCTGTCTACGAAAAAGTGGGCTTCATTCACATGCTGACAAAAGATCTGTGGGATGGGCACCCCTGTTGTGCCTTTGCCGCCAGCCAAAGCTGGATTGATGCCAACCCTAACACCTTCAAAGCCGTGAACAAGGCCATCATTGATGCCGCCAACTACGCCAACGATCCGGCCAACCGCAAGAAAGTCTCGGAGGCCATGATCGAACGGAAATACCTGAATCAGCCGTTGCCCGTCGTAGAAGCAGTATTAACTGGAAAATTTGAGGATGGCTTGGGGAATACCTTGGATGTGCCCGATCGCATCGGCTTTGATCCCTATCCCTGGCAGAGCTTTGCGAAGTGGATTTCTTCCCAGTTAGTGCGGTGGGACTTGATGCCCAAAGACAAAGCGGACTACGACAAGATCGCTCAGGATATTTTCTTAACCGATGTCGCCGCCACCCTCCAAAAAGAGTTAGGCCAAACGCCACCTACCACTGCCGAGCGCACCGAAACGCTGAAGTTCGACACGTTTGATCCCAAAGATCCCACCGCTTACGTGGATGCCCAAGTCAAGAAATACACGGTTTAGGGAGGGTTTGGCAATGGCAACCAACCGGATTTTACCAACCACCACCGAGCGGCGGCGATCGCTCAAGTTCAACACCGACCAACGCGCCCTTATTTTGTTTTTCATCATCCTGGGAGCATTTCTGCTGTTGTGGGAACTGGGGGTACAGGCCAAGTTATTTCTGCCGATTATGCCCTCGGCCAGTCAAACCCTCAAAGATTTTTGGTTTTGGGTGTCTGATCCGTTTTTTGACTACGGCCCTAACGACAAAGGCATTGGCCTCTTACTGTTGACCAGTTTGCGGCGGGTGGCGATCGGCTTTCTGATTGGCTCCGCGATCGCCGTTCCCCTAGGTGTGGCTCTGGGGTTATCCCCCGTCGCCGCCAAAGCCGTCGATCCATTCATCCAAATCCTGCGGCCTGTCTCGCCCCTGGCCTGGCTCCCCTTGGGCCTCGCCCTCATGCGCGACTCCGAAAAAACCGCCCTCTTTGTCATCGCGATTTCTAGCATTTGGCCCACCCTCGCCAATACTAAATTTGGGGTCAGCAACGTCGATCCGGCCTACTTAAACGTAGCAAAAACCTTAGGCGCATCCCGCTGGCGCACCATTCGGACGGTCATTTTACCCGCCGCCGCACCCAGCATTATCTCTGGTTTACGCATCAGTTTTGGTATTGCCTGGTTAGTCATTGTGGCCGCAGAGATTTTACTCAGTGGTGGGGTGGGGTACTTTGTTTGGAATGAATGGAATAACTTAAAAATCACTAGCATTATCACTGCAATTTTAGTCATTGGACTCACTGGATTACTTTTGGATCGACTTTTTGGCGTACTTCAAAGTTGGGTATCGTTTGGGCAGAGGTCATAACCCATGAAAACACTTAGTCAGACTCGATCCCGACTAATGACAGCAACAACGGCGCATTTATCCATTCAGCAAGTTTCTAAGGTCTATTCTGGTCGTCGAACGGTTCTCGATAAAGTCCTGAAGCGCACCTCTCCCGACTTCACCGCGATCGCCGAGATTGACCTGGAAATTGAACCTAATACCTTTGTGTCTATCATTGGGCCATCGGGCTGTGGCAAGTCTACTTTGCTGAATATCATCGCCGGATTATCTCGCCCTTCCACGGGGACAATCATCCTGAATGATCATCCCATCACGGGGCCAGGGCCAGACCGGGGGGTAGTCTTCCAAAACTACGCCCTGATGCCGTGGATGACCGTCGCAGAAAACATTCGCTTTGCGATCGCCACTGTATATCCCCAAATGCCCGTCGTCGAGCAAACCGCGATCGTTCAGCAGTACATTACTCTGGTTGGGTTGCAGGGAGCCGAACGGAAACATCCCCATGAACTATCCGGCGGGATGAAACAGCGAGTCGGCATTGCCCGCGCCCTCGCGATCAATCCCCAAATTTTGTTGATGGACGAACCCTTTGGCGCACTGGATGCGTTAACTCGCGGCTTTTTGCAAGACGAAATCGAGCGCATTTGGGAACAAGACCGCAAAACCGTGATTTTGATTACCCACAGCATTGAGGAAGCCTTGCTGTTGTCGGACAAAATTGTGATGATGACGCGGGGGCCTGCCGCCCGCATTGCCCAGGTATTGGATGTGCCCTTCCCCCGACCCCGCAAGCGCGAAGAACTAGATCAATATCCTGGTTATCATACGCTGAAAGCGGCGATGGAAGAGCATTTATCCAACGAAACACGAGCCGTCGAGGAAGCTCGTATCCACGCCTCGGCCTAGAGGTACAGTAAATACTGATTGTAGTTTTTATCGAGTTTGCGTTCACACCTTAGATAAGGCTTTCTTCTATTCAAGATCAATCAATTGAATTCTTAAAGTTGATGCTTGAGAGTATCTTGATGTGAGGTAAAAGTCAGTTTTTATTTCTAGTTTCAAGGAGTAATGAATCATGCCGATGCCCGAAGTCCCCCCCATTACCGCCACCCTTTTGGCCGCCAAGCAACAGCAAGGTCTCACCTTTGCCGATCTGGGGAGTAAGCTTGATCGCGATGAAGTCTGGGTTGCGTCCGTGTTCTATCGCCAAGCCACCCCATCGGAGGCAGAAGCCACGCAGTTACTATCAGCGTTGGGCCTGGGAACAGAACTCGCCAGCGAATTGATGAGTTATCCCACCAAAGGCTTGGGGCCACTGGTGCCGACCGATCCGCTCATCTATCGTTTTTATGAAATCATGCAGGTGTATGGGATGCCGCTGAAGGATGTGATTCAGGAAAAGTTTGGGGATGGCATTATGAGTGCGATCGATTTCACCCTGCACGTTGAGAAAGAAGAAGATCCCAAGGGCGATCGCGTGAAGATCGTCATGAATGGGAAGTTCCTCCCCTACAAAAAGTGGTAGAGCTGGCCAGGGCAGTTGGGTGGCGATCGCGGCGGGTCAACGGTTATTGGTGGGACACGGAAGGTTGAGGCGATCGCGCTGTTCCGGCTGAACCACAGGTCACGGTCGGTCGCCAAAGGGAGTATTCCGGATGGGCAGGGGCTTGACTCACCAGCACCACAGTCCCATCTGCTGTTTGCATCCAACCTTGCGCTTCCAACAGTAACGGAGTAGGCACAGAGTCAGCGGCATCTGGAAACTGCGGCACGGCAGTTTGGGGTGAAACCATAAGCTCGGTTAAGGGGACTAAGGCGCGATCGCCCCCCGTTGTCATCTCCCCTGGCCCTTCGGGAATGCCAACACCGGGAACGACAACAAACTCACTCGTCCTTTGCCCCAACCGCCGAGGCGCACAACTGGCCGCAATCTGATTCGCTGGATCAACCAAGTTCGCCGGTAAAGCCACCAAGCCCCGATTGGGATCGACGTTCAGGGTATTGAGGGTCACGGTGCCATTCAATCCAAACTGGGAACTGGCGGTGATGTCGCTGAACGGGGTGAGCCTGGGTTGAAACAGGAGGCCAAAAATGGCGTTAGTGGTGATGGTGATATTGCCGCCCCGCCCGCTGAAGGCATTGGCTGTAATGTCGCTGTTTTCCCCCAACACCCCAATGATGAATGGAGTACGAATAGTGATGTTGCCGCCGTCGCCCCCGGCCTGGGCGTTGCCTGCGGTGGCGGAGATCAGACTATTGCGCCGCAGCAAAATCAGCTCACTGACCTCCAGCGCAATATTGCCCCCCTGAGAACTGGCGGTTTCGGCGGTGATGGAACCCTGCCGATTGAGTTCTAAGCGATTTGTTTGAATGCTGATGCTGCCCCCGGTGCCACTCCCCTGGCTATCTACCGCGATCGCGGCCTTATTCTCAACCTGGACTCGGCCTGCCTCCACCCGAATGCTCCCCCCATTGCCACTGGAACCGGGGGTCGTGCTGGCAAAGAGGCCCGTACCTTGGCCACTCAGGTTCAGGTGGTCGGCAATTTGCACAATCAGGTTGCCAGCGGCTCCGGCCCCCGCCGTATTAGATGACACTCGTCCGCCCTGGCTCAGGGTAGCTGAGTGGGCCGCGATCGCCACATCCCCCGCCCCGCCCCCCAATTGACCACTGCTGACGCTAACTTCTGCGCCCTGCTGAATCGACAATTGACCTGCCGTTTTTAACCGGATCGTCCCGGCCTGCCCCGTTTGGCCAGGGGCCGCTGAGCCTTGGGATGCCGCATTTCCCAAGCCCGTCGTCGCCAGCAGCGTAGACCCAGCCCCGACGAGATCAATGCCACGGGCTGCATCCACCCCAATATTGCCGCCCCGGCCTGGGCCTCTGGTTGAGGTGGTCACGGCTCCCCCCGCTTGCAGGGTAAACTGCCCTGTGGCAATGGCAACGTTGCCCGCATCCCCCAAACCACTGGTCTCCGAGGCGAATTCCGCATTGCTCACCACCACTGAGTCCGGCGCAACCACGTCAATATTGCCTCCGGCACCAAGGCCCCCGGTCGAGGCAGAAATTTTGGCCCCATTCTGCACCGTCAATTGCTGGGTCGCCAGGTTAACACTGCCCCCTCGGCCACTGCTGCGGGTGCCCGCGAGAATCTCCCCATCCCCCGTGATCGTTACCGCCTGGGGTGCCGCGATCGCGATACTCCCCCCCGCCCCCTGGCTGCTCGTAGATGCGGCAATTTGGCCATCATTCTGAAATTGGAGGGTCAACGCAGTGCTACTGCGGGGAGTCAGCGTGACATTGCCCGCCGCCCCGGTTCCGCGCGTGGCCGCGACAATGCCGCCCTCCACAACCAGCGTATCGGCAGCGATCGCCAAATTACCGCCAGCCCCAGCCCCCTCAGTCGCCACACTGATCCCCGATCCCTCGCGGACGACAACCTGGCGGGCATTGATGGAGAGGCTACCCCCCGCCCCCCCATTCGGCAAGGTGCTATTTGTCCCGGCAAACAGCCCACTCGCGACTTGGCCATCCCCGGAGGTGCCCCCCGTCTCCACCGTGTCCGCCGTAATCACGACTGCGCCCCCGGCCCCCGGCCCAAAAGTGGCACTATCTACCTGTGCCCCGTCTCGAATCGTCAGGGCATTCGTTTGAATGGCCAGAGTCCCAGCGCGGCCTGTTGCGTTTACCCCCGATCGCGTTGAGATTGTGCTGTCTTTCCCACTAACCTGAACAGCAGTCGTGGCCTGAACCGTCAGATTGCCGCCGATGCCACTGCGATTGGTATTGGCCAAAATCTGCGCCCCAGTTTGCACGCTGACCTGGTTGGCCCGAATGGCAAAATCGCCGCCCCGCCCCGCGCCATCCGTCCCCGCCGCCAGCAACGCCCGATCGCTCACCAACAGGCTATCTGTAGTAATATCTAACGCCCCGGCATTGCCAGAAGCACCCGGATTGGTCGAGGTAAACAAACCACTCCGCCCGATCGCGCCCTGGCCGCTGACCTGAATATCGGCGGCAGTCACCGTCAGTTTGCCCCCGTTGCCACTGCCAAAGGTGCCCGCACCAATTTGCGCCCCCTCCCGTACCCGCAATTGCCGGGTGTTAACCGTGAGTTGGCCCGCGTTGCCCGCCCCAATGGAATTGGCCCCAAAGCTACTGGCCACCGTCCCGGTTGCGTTCGTGCCAGTCAGTTCAATCACATCCCCCGCGATCGCCAGATTGCCCGCTTGCCCCGGCCCACTGGTGAGGGTAAACAATTGGCCACCACTTTGCACATTGATTTGGGGGGCGTTCACCGTGATGTCGCCCCCACGGGCTTGTTGCGTGGTCTGGGTCGTAATTTGGGCACCGTTGGTCAGCACCAGCGATCGCGCCGCCAGGTTAATCGCGCCGCCCACACCGGGGACAGGACTACTGCTCACGGAGGTAATCCGGCCCCCCGACAGCGCAAGGGTACCGCCGCTATTCAACGTGACTCGGCCCCCCAACAAACCATTGGCAGCAATTACCGTGTTGGGCGCAGGCGTAAGATCTCCCCCGGCCAGCAGGGTAATGGTGCCCGCATTGGCCGGAGGTAAAGCCCCCGCAACCGCAGGCAGCGACGACGCATTCAAACTGCCGTTGAGGCGCAGACTGCCACGGGCATCGATCGCAATATCGCCGCCATTCCCACTGTTGCTATTGACATAGATACCCCCCGGCCCCAAAACACTGGTGTTGTTGATGGTAATCGACCCATTGGGAAGATTGAGGTTGGGGCGAAATTGATTGGTCAATAACACCTGGCCATTGGGTTGGGTGACGGCAACTAAGTCCACCTGAATATTGGAGCCGCTGGCGATCGCGGTGTTGGCTGGGGGGGCTACCGGAAACAGAAAGGGGAGGACAAACACGCCAAAAATCTCAGTGGGGGCCAGGGTGTAGCCACTGGTGCCTAAAGGAGTGCCAATGTCAGTGGGATTCATCCCCGCGCGAATATCCAGGGTGGGGCGGAGGTTGCCGTTTATCACCACTTGGCTCCCATCGGACAAGGGAACGGTGGCGAGGGTCGGTGTTGCCGTGGGATTGATGGTATCGGCGATCGCATCATTGCCCGTAATCACAATCGCCCCGGCAGTCACATTTCCACCCGCCAAAATGTGCAACGAAGCCCCCTGGTAATCTTGAAACGTCACATCTCCCTGCGATCGAATAATGGGATCTTTGGGACTATAAAGACTGCCCAAACGGCCGTCCAATTGCTCAATGCGAAAGTTGCCCCCCGCAAAATAATGGGCATCACCACCCACCGTATTCGCCGATCGCAGCACCAAATCGCCCCCTGCAAACAGGCCACTGTTGGGATGGTTCAGCGCAAAAATATCGACGGTCTGGTTGCCTTGCACCAGCAGGTTTCTGCCCGCCCCAACCAGCAATGGAGTCGTCGTGCTGTCCCTGGCTTGGAGCGTTGTCTGGGCCTTGAGCGTCAAATCTCGGCCTGCTGCCAATTGCCCTTGCAAGTCCAGGCGATCGCCTTCCAAAGTTAGGTCTTGTGCAGGGGCCAGGTTGCCACGATTGGTAATGGTCGCCCCACCAGCCAGCGGGCCCGTTTGCAATCCGGGGGTGATGTTGAGCGTGAGCAATGGTGGCGCTTGGGGATTGGTCGCGCTGAACTCACTCCCATCAGCAAACTGGAAGCGATCGGCAGTGCTAGCCCAAAACGAACCCCCAATTTGTAATCGCGCATTCGGGCCAAACAAAATGCCGTTGGGGTTGAGCAAAAAGAGGTTGGCGGTGCCGTTGGTGCGGATCAGACCATCAATACTAGACGGGGTGAGACCTGTGACACGGGTGAGGATATTTTGAATCTGAGGAGCATTGTTGAACCAGGCCGAGCCATTGGTAGGCACAGAGAACTCGCGAAAGCTGTGATAGAGATTGACGCCGTGGGTCGTCCCGCCTTCAATCAGGCATTGCACACAACCAGGTGTAACCCGAGAATTGTCGGGGAGGGTCGTATCCGGTACGATCTGAGCGATCGCAGGCAGCGGCAAACCAATCAAGCAACCAAGCGCGATCGCAGAGCCAACATGGTGCATAGCAGTCATGGAACAAAAGAACAATTTCTACTTTATTCATGAGCAGAGTAAAAAATCCGTAAGATTACGGGTTTCGAGCAAAATTTATCTGGGGAACGCGCCTTCGGTTGAACCCCTGCCCGTTTTGGCCCCTCAGCAAGTTCCACCAACCCCTGCCAGCATTTGACGGCCACCCCCCAAGGAATGACAAAAAAAACGGGATCACTGAGATCCCGCTAGTTGATTGGTTGTCAGAATGAATGGAATTAGCAGAGCATAAGTTGCATAGCTAAATACCGTTTGTACTCGTTTAAGTCAACGATTCAGCCTGAGAGAAGCACTCATTTGCGATCGCCCCTCAACAGTCACCTTTAGAAGGTAAAGGTTGTCCGCACAACGCCAATGACAATATCATCGCGATTATCACTTTGATTGGGTGAAGTCAACCACACCACACCGGGCGTAATCATGATGTTGTCATTCAGACGGTACTTATACAGCGCCTCAATATGTAAAGGCACGCTGTCATTCGGGTCAATCCCACGGGGTAAATCCGTGGCGTAGGGTTCGGCCCCAACAATGATGGCCCCCATGTTACCCTTCTTACCCAAATCGGGGAAGACCAGCGCCCCAGCATAGGTAAAGATATCGGCATCGCCCACACCAATCAGCCGCGCTGCGGTGTAGCCAAACCAACCCCGGAGGCTCAGCTTTGGACTGACATCAAATTGCAGTTGTGCTCCATAGGAATTGCTCGAAACAGCACTCGTCCTGAGCACTCTAGGCAGACTAGAGTCGGACAGGTTGGCAAAATTCGTGCCTGTTCCCCCAAAGTTAAAGCGGCGGCCAATTGGCTGGGCAACGTCATAGCTGTTCAGGTAAGAAAACCCGATTTTGAATTTTTTAGACGGCTGCAAGACAATTTGGGCCAAAGCTGAGTAGTTGCCGTCGAACAAACCTGCGCCTGCATCGGGTAAGGATCGTGGATTAAATAAAATCCGGAATTACATCTCTTGTGGCTTGGCAGTG
>ERZ1066139.48-NODE-48-length-40737-cov-35.141094_pt1 | contig 40737 bp, 31 predicted proteins | sample MGYA00382786_ERZ1066139 | MGnify/ENA primary metagenome ERZ1066139 (study PRJEB33369, sample SAMEA5778369) | biofilm metagenome | biome: Industrial cooling water; feature: Water cooling tower basin; material: Biofilm | place: United Arab Emirates | collected...
GAAGGTGTTTTGGGCTAATTTCCCCTCGTTGCAGCGACGCTTCAATGACCCCAAGTAGAGATGCCAATTCGAACTGTCGGGGAGGACCTCAAGCGTTGGGGGTATACGCCGCAGAAGCCGCTCAAACGGGCTTATGAGCAAGACCCGCAGCAGGTAAAAGCTTGGTTAGAACTTGAGGACCCGGTGATCGAGCAACGGGCACAGCAAGAAAAGGCAGAAATTGCTTGGGGTGATGAATCAGGACTGCGCTCAGATGCTCAAGTCGGTCGTGGCTATGCCCCGATTGGACAAACCCCAGAAATTCAACCTAACACGCAACGAGTGAGTGTCAATTACCTGGCCAGTGTCAGCAATCAAGGCAAAGTTCGCTTCATGCTCTACACCCAGAAACTCACAGCACAAGTGTTCATCACCTTTTTAGAACGCTTGATTGCTAAACGAGGACGTAAGCTGATGTGGATTGTAGAGCGCCATCCCGTGCATCGCTCGGATGCTGTGCACCAGTGGCTACAAAACCATCAAGACAAGCTTGAGATGTACTTGCTGCCACCCTACTCCCCCCAGTTAAACCCAGCCGAGTATCTCAATTGCGATGTCAAACAAGGAGTGCATTCCAAGCCGCCCACACGCAATTTAAGTCAGGTGAAAGAGCGGTTACGATCCCATCTATTCAAACTCCAGAAATTACCCACTCGGATTGTTAAGTATTTCCAACATCGCTTCATTGCTTATGCGGCTTGAACAAATGTAGGTTCAATTATTGCCGGGTTAATACGTCATCATTGAGCCGATCCAAGTGCCCACATAACGTTGCTTCTGGGGATCGTAGCCAAGGGTCATGAGCGTTGTTGCAGCACCACCACAGGGCATCTCACCCTGTCCTTCTGCCAGAAACCAGAGTCCACCCAGAGAACGCACCGTTTCTGTTCCCGTTGATTTGAGAGGTTGATCGGGTTCCATCACCATTTCGCTTTCATAGATCCACTCTCCGACGAGTTTCTGGAGCCACTGATGTTCTTTTTGAGGTTGAGCAGGCAGGCATGAAGTTTGCTCAGTTTGAATCGTTTCCATGTTTTATCTCCTTGTAATGAATGATGGAAAGTGCGATCGCACTATCGTAGAAGTGCCGCGTTTCTATCCATAGGTCGGCTTTTGCGGATACCCAGGGGGTGAGTCTTCAAAATCTTCCTGCCGTCCGTAAGGAGTCATATCCAGCAGGCTGTAGGCATTAGTCAGGGATTCAACGCCACGGGCATAGGTGGAGTAGGTGTGGAAAAACATCGTCACTTAAACGGAAGAAAACGCTGAGTCCGTGGCTTTCGCCTTGTATGACATTGGGTTCGTTTAGTCGCTCCAACTCAGCCTTGTCTCGATAGTTGTACTCGGTGGGTGCAATGGTTTCGTCTAGCGTGATATGGAAATCGTAGTTGAAATCGCTACCAAAGGAGGAATACCAGGGAAGCGTCCATCCCTTCAGTTGCTTGTAGGCTTCCAATTTAGGGAGCGGTGCGCGGGAAACTAGCGCAAAGGTTGTGTTACGTTCATTCAGCATGGATAGATCGCCCAGCGAATGAACAAAGCCTGTGCAACCCATACAGCCCTTCTCCCACTCTGGCGAAAACATGAAGTGGTAGATGATCAGTTGAGTTCGTCTTTCAAACAAATCAACGAGTTTGGCAGCACCGTTTGATCCTTCGAAGGTATATTCCTTTTCAAGTTTGACCATTGGTAGCCTGCGTCGTTCGGCGTTGACGCGATCGCGCTGCTTGGTCAATTCTTTCTCATGTTCGAGCAATGTCTTACGAGCAGTCAGCCACTCATCTCTTCCAACAATTTCTGGATGTGCAATTATGTTCTGAATCATTGTGAATCTCCGTAATAAAAAAACTCAAGCAACCTGCTCGCAGTTGACCATCCAAGGAGTACCGAACTGGTCAATCAACATACCAAAGCGAGATGACCAGAACGTTTGCGCGATCGCCATTTTTACTTTGCCGTTTTCTGCCAGAGCGTAAAAAATTCTTTCTGCCTCGTCTGGCTTGGATACGCTCACCTGTACGTAGAAGCCTTGAGGGGGTTCAAAATATCCCGGAGGGCAGTCAGATCCCATCAACAAGCGATTCTCCGCAGGAGAGGCTCCGCCAACGCCCAACTCCAGACAAGCGTGCATGATTTTGTCATGCCACTCCGGTGGAACATTTTCGGCAGAAGGTGCTTCCTTGTGAGTCATCATCATGGTGATTTTGCCACCCAGACATTGCTCGTAGAATTTGAACGCGGCCTCACAATTTCCATCGAACATGAGATAAGAATTGATTTTCATAACAGATTCCTTTGGTTGAATTTGGCTGGTCGTTTGTAGATGACATTACGCTTGCTGTCGCGTTTCAACCTGGGCACGAATGCGGTCTTCCTGCTCCCTTAATTTGGGTGTCAGGAGTTCACCAAAATCCTCTGCCTCGAATACAGGACGGATCTCAATGTCGGAGTCTCCGAGCATTGGGTTGGGGCAACGCTTCACCCAAGCGATCGCCTCTTCTACTGAATCCACCTGCCATAGCCAGTACCCTGCCACTAGCTCCTGCGCTGGAGTAAAGGGGCCGTTGATGACGGTGCGTTCCGCTCCTGAAAAGTGAACTCGCACCCCTTTTGAGCTAGGATGCAGCCCCTCTCCGGCAAGCAAGATACCTGCCTTGGCTAATTCTTCGTTGTACTGCCCCATTTCAGTCAAAAGTTGTTCGCTCGGCATCATTCCAGTTTCAGAGTCTTGGGTGGCTTTAACAAAGACCATGACTTTCATGGTGAAATCTCCTGTTAGATGGTTTTGAGTTGAATGGCTAGCTGACGGTCAGGACTGTGCTGGCAATCCCGCAATTTCAAGCACGGGGCGAATTTCGACGGTGCCGACTCTTGCACCTGGGATTTTTGCGGCGATCGCAATCGCTTCATCCAAATCCTCAGCATTGATCAGAAAGAATCCGCCCAATTGCTCACGGGTTTCGGCAAAGGGACCATCGGTCACAAGCGATTTACCCTCACGGACTTGAACACTGGTCGCCGTTGCAACCGGATGGAGGGGAGCCGATGCCACAAATTGTCCCTTGGTATGGAGATCTTGGGCGACTTGGGCCGATTCCACATAGCAATGCTCCCGCTCAGTGTCGCTCATGGCGTTTTCGTCCATATAGATCAGCAGCAAATATTTCATTCAGTTGCCTCCTTTGTCGTTAAGTCGAATGGGAACTGCTTAGATCGACATCTCATTGAAAAATTTTGGTTGAGTCCGATCGCGCTTTACCTTCTTTGTCAGTCAATCGAACGGCGACTGCCCAAATCGACACCTTGCCCAAAATTTTCTGTTTAGTACAATTGAACTTTAGCTCTCTTTGTCAGTCAGTCGAACGAGGACTCCTCAAATCGACACCTTGTCCAGAAAACTTTTGTGTCTTTTTATGACAGGTATGACTTCAACTACAAAATCCGATGTGGCTCAGGCGATCGCCTCTGTTTATAAGACGGAATGGGGGCGAATTATTGCCATTCTAATTCGACTGGTAGGAGATTTTGATCTCGCTGAAGAAGCAGCACAGGAAGCATTTGCAGCGGCAGTGAATCAGTGGGAAACCAGTGGTATTCCCGCGCTTCCCCGTGCCTGGATTATTCGGACTGCACGATATAAAGCGATCGATCGCCTCCGACGACGAACCAGACTGACCGAAAAACTGGAGTGGTACGCCGCATCCGGGTTGATTCCGTCGAGCGAAGAACCCACCTACGACCGTGAGGAGATTCTAGACGATCGCCTGCGATTAATCTTTACCTGCTGTCATCCCGCACTGGCGATCGAGACTCAGGTGGCATTAACGCTGCGAATGCTGGGAGGATTGGAAACCGATGAAATTGCTCGCGCCTTTCTCGTGCCAACTGCAACAATGGCACAGCGGTTGGTGCGTGCTAAACGCAAAATTCGAGATGCAGGTATTCCTTATAAAGTGCCAGAGACAACCAACCTCGCCCCTCGGATAGAGGCAGTTCTGAAGGTAATCTATCTCATCTTTAATGAAGGTTATGCCGCAACCAAAGGGGATGCGATCGTGCGGGCTGACCTTTGCACCGAAGCGATTCGACTGGGGCAACTAGTGCGGCAATTAATGGCACCCCAACCCCCATCTGAAGTGACCGCACTGGTAGCATTGATGTTACTGCACGACTCGCGGCGAGAGGCCCGTTTAGATGAAGCGGGCGATCTGGTTCTGCTGGAAGATCAGGATCGGAGCCGTTGGAACCACCAACAGATTGCTGAAGCATTACCTCTGGTAGAAGAAGCATTGCGAGATGGAGCGGGAGTGTATGCCCTACAAGCAGCGATCGCCGCCCTCCACTGTCAGGCAACCCGCGCCGCAGAAACCGACTGGACACAGATTGTGCGGCTTTATGAGGTGTTAGAACGCTTGCAACCTTCGCCTGTTGTGACGTTGAATCGAGCCGTGGCGATCGCGATGGCAGATAGCCCCCAAGCCGCATTTGGACTAATCGATAGACTTGCTCCAGAACTGGACAGCTATCATCTATTTCACGCCACCCGTGCGGATTTATTCCGGCGTGTTGGAGCACTAGAGGAAGCAACTCAGAGCTACAGACGAGCACTAGAATTGGTGACAAATGACAGTGAGCGTCGTTTCTTGGAACGTCGGCTACGCGAAGTTCAACCCTAACGTCTTCACGTTCAACTACCAAGTTGAGTTTTTATTCTCTGATAAAGCTCAAAAATCAACTCAATCCGTTTTGTTTGCAAACTTATGAAAACACCCGATCAATGTGAAAGTATGGTAGATATTCGAGCCGAAATCGATCGGTTAGATCGTCAAATTGTCGCGCTTCTGGGTCAGCGTTTCGCCTATGTCAAAGCGGCCTCTAAATTTAAGACGAGTGAAACGACAGTTAGAGCACCCGAACGCTTGCAAGCGATGTTGCAACAACGGCGGGTCTGGGCAGAAGAGGAAGGATTAAATGCCGATGCCATCGAAAAACTATATCAGGATTTAGTGAATCACTTCATTGACGAGGAAATGAAGCATTGGAAACAATCCGAAATTCAGTAAACCGATTGCCTTGTATGAAAGCGGTTCCCCAATGCTTACACTAAGGAACCGCCTCTGATTGAACGTTTCGCATGAACGTTCACCATCAGCTTTTGATGAACGACAACAGGTCGTTGTTGAGTTGCTCCTTACTTGTGTCTCCCAGGCTATGCGACCCACCTGGATAAATCTTTAATGTCGAATTCTTGACGAGCTTGGCAGACAGGAGCGCAGAAGCACCGATTGGCACGATCTGGTCGTCATCGCCATGAATAATGAGCGTTGGCACATCAAACTTCTTCAAATCTTCCGTGAAGTCCGTTTCCGAAAATGCCTTAATGCAATCGTAGGCATTTTTGTGACCAGACATCATACCCTGCATCCACCAAGAGTAGATTAGCCCTTGGGAAACTTTGGCACCAGGGCGATTGAAACCAAAGAATGGCCCACTCGCAACATCCAAAAAAAACTGCGAACGATCAGCCAAATACGCTGCACGAAAACCATCAAAAACCTCCATGGGCAATCCACCTGGATTCGTCTCTGTCTTCAGCATGATTGGCGGTACTGCGCCCATTAGCACTGCTTTGGCGACCCGTGATGTGCCGTGGCGACCAATGTAGCGGGCAACTTCGCCGCCGCCAGTCGAATGTCCAATCATCACCGCGTTCTGAAGATCCAGGGTCTCGAAAAGGGTGGCGAGATCATCCGCATAGGTGTCCATTTCGTTGCCGTTCCAGGGTTGGCTTGACCGTCCATGGCCCCGGCGATCGTGCGCGATGCAGCGATAACCGTGAGACGCGAGGAAAAACATCTGTGATTCCCAGGCATCGGCACTGAGGGGCCAACCGTGGCTAAAGACAACGGGCTGCCCTGAACCCCAGTCTTTGTAGTAAATTTGTGTACCATCTTGGGTGGTAACTGTACTCATGGCAAGACTCCTACAGGTATTAAGGAATTGGCACGGGAACTGAGCGCTCATCCATGAGTTTCATTGTTGAACCTGAACTTAATTCAGAACACGCAAGTTCTCTGTGTTAAGCGATGAGATAAGCTGTGAAAATTTTTCTATGCCTAAAGGTAGATCTTTCGACAAGATTGATCTGGAGCACCCGTCCATTTCTTGAAACCTGATACTCTCTCATTAAAATTGCAAGCCTCTCAGGGGCTAATTTCTTCTGCCTTCCGCTGGCTAAAGCATGGATGCCAATCGTAAAAAATCCGGTCGAAATGGAGCGACTTCTGCACGCGTGAGGGGAGTTGTTCTGTCACCGCATGGCTGGCAACGGTTTCAGGTGGTCAAGCAGCAGGTCGAGTCAGCGGGGAATTGGGGTAAACGCCTCACCCAGGAGGACTTGAATGAACGCACCGGACTTTCACTCAATACGCTAGCTCGAATTTTGAAGCGTGAATTGGGGGTCGATCGCCAGTCGTTAGAAATCCTTTTCCAATCCTTTGGGTTGGAATTAATGAACACTGATTATGTCTCGCCGATCGCATCAGCAGCAGCATTCTCAAGTCAGAGAGACAACCCCAAACAGGATTGGGATAACGCAGTGGATGTCGCGGTGTTTTATGGGCGTGAGACCGAGTTAGCACAACTGTGTCAATGGATGGTGACCGATCGCTGCCGTGTGGTGGGACTGCTGGGCATTGGGGGGATTGGTAAAAGTACGATCGCCGTCAAAGCGGCTCTGCAAATGCAATCTGAGTTTGAGGTGGTAGTGTGGCGATCGCTGGCTAATGCGCCCTCCTTTGAGGAACTCCTGATTAGCCTGCTGAAATTTTTAGTTCCGCTTCAAGGAAACGATCCAATCATCCCAACAACGGTAGACGGCAAGTTATCGAAAGTGATGGATTACTTGCGATCGCAGCGCTGCCTGTTGATTTTGGATAATGCTGAAACGATTTTGCAGAGTGAACGGGTGGGGCAGTGGCGATCGGGTGATGAAGCCTACGGGCAATTTTTGAGGATGATGGGTGAAACAGCTCACCAAAGCTGTTTATTGCTCACCAGCCGCGAGAAACCCCGCGAAATGGCATTGATGGAAGGGGACCAAAGCCTGGTTAAAACGTTGCAGCTTAGCGGACTCACGCCCGAAGATGGACGCGCTATCTTCCGACAAAAAGGCATCTTTACAGGGTCAGAAGTCGAATGGCAAACTGTGGTCAATCACTATGGCGGCAACCCCCTGGCGCTTAGAATGGTTGCTTCCGCTACTCAGGATGTATTCAACAACAGCATTGGTGAGTTTTTAGCGTATCTCAGTCAAAGAATTTTTGTCTTTGAAGATATCCGCGATTTACTCGATCGCCAGTTCAACCGTTTGTCTGAAGCCGAACAAAAAACATTATTCTGGTTTGCCATTCACCGTGAACCGCTAACAACCAAAGATATTCAAGATAGTGTGATTGGATCGGTACAGCAGCAAAGTATCCCTCAACACCTCAATTCGTTACTCCGGCGATCGCTGATCGAGAAGGCAAAGCCGACGCTGCTTGAGAAGCAAGATGGCGCTTTCTTTCTTCAACCTGTGGTCATGGAATATGTCACAGAGCGATTCATTCAACAGATCTGTACAGAATTTACAACCCGACAGTTGGATATCTGGCAAAGTCATTCCTTGATTCGCGTCCAGGCTAAAGATTATGTTCGAGAGATTCAATTGCGGTTGATCATGCAGCCTGCGATCGAGTGGTTATTATCCTCCTATCCAAACGTGTCAGCGGTGGAAGATAGAGCCAGGTTACTCCTCACCCAACAACAGCAAGCATCCAGCTCTAGAGCAGGCTATGCCGCAGGCAATCTGATCAATCTGCTCGTACAACTTCAGGTCGATTTGCGTGGCTCTGATTTTTCAGGTTTGATGGTGCAGCAAGCCGACTTGCGACAGATCAACTTAGCCAGGGTCAACTTTAGAAATGCAAATTTGACCCAATCCATTTTTTCAGAGTGCTTGAATAGCGCCATGTCAATTGACCTTAGCCCCGATGGTCAAATTGTGGCGGTGGGAGATTCCACTGGGATGATCTATCTCTGGCAGATTGCGACTACTCAACTCCTGGCAACGTTTGCAGGACATACCAGTTGGGTTTGGAGTGTTGCTTTCAGTCCCGATGGTCGTCAGTTAGCCAGTAGCGGCAGTGATACGACAGTGCGGTTTTGGGATGTGCAGAGCAGCCAATGTTTATGGGTTGCCACAGCGCATACAGGCTGCGTTTGGTCTGTGGCTTTTAGCCCGGATGGACAACGCCTAGCCAGCGGCAGTGATGACCAAACGGTGAGAGTGTGGAATCTCCAGGGAGACTGCCTGAAGGTTCTGCAAGGGCATACCCAAAACGTTTATTCGGTTCACTTCTCACCCGACAATCAAACCTTAGCCAGCGGCAGTAAAGATGGATCGGTGCGGATTTGGAACGTGATCAGTGGAACCTGCCCGCAGGTGTTGGAAGGGCACAGTGAGGGGGTTCACTGCGTGCGTTACAGCCCTGATAGTCAACTACTAGCCAGTGGCGGTTTTGATGGGTCAGTTCGGCTCTGGACGGGACAGATGGATACGAGTCGTTCATCTGGAGTGAATTCGACGGTGTTGCAGGGGCATACCAGTTGGGTTTGGGGCATGGCATTTAGCTCCGATGGTCGCATTCTGGCGACGGGGAGTGATGATGGAACCATTCGCCTTTGGGATGTGGAAGCAGAACGATGCATGAATATTTTGGCGGGTCATACGGATGATGTGCTGGCGATCGCCCTGCAAGGCGAACTCCTGGTCAGTGCCAGTCAAGATCAAACCGTGCGGCTGTGGAATTTGCAGGGACAAAGCCTTAAAACCTGGCGCGGCTGTACCAGCGGTATCCGTTCGCTCAGCCTGAGTCCGAATGGTACAACTCTAGCCAGTCGGGGACTGGATGAAGCCGTTTATCTGTGGCAGTTACGATTTGATGCTAACTTCTCCCCCTCGCGCCCCGACAAAATCTGGCAGAGACGAACCCATTCAACCTCCCCGTTAACCAGTTGGACGTCCTCCCTCAGCTTTAGCCCAGATGGGCAAACGATCGCCACGAATGGACAAGACGGCTCGCTGTTGTTGTGGGATGTGCTAACAGGTTCGCTGCATCAGTGGTCAGGTCATGCTGCGCCCGTGTGGACTGTCGCCTTTGATGCAACCGGGGAAATCCTGGCAAGCGGGAGCCACGATCAAACGGTGAGCCTGTGGGATGTGCGATCGCAGCGATGCTTGCAAGTGTTAGAAGGACACAAAGATGGAGTGCGGGCGATCGCTTTTGACCACGACGCTCAACGCTTGGCAAGTGGCGGTTCCGACCAAACCATCCGGCTTTGGAATGTCCAAACCGGAGACTGCCTAGACGTATTACAGGGACATACCGGGGGAGTGTTCTCGCTGGCATTCACAGCCGACGTTCAGCAATTAATCAGCGGCAGTTTTGATCAAACCATCCGAGTTTGGGATCTGCAAACTGGTGAAGGTGTAAAAGTCTTGCGGGGGCATACGGGTGGGATCTGGTCGGTGGCTGTCAGCCCGGATGGTCAATGCTTGGCGAGTGGCAGTGGGGATCAGACGATCCGGCTTTGGAATCTGCACACGGGATCGTGTCTGAACATTTTGCACGAACACACCAGTTGGGTCACGTCAGTTAGCTTTAGCCCAGATGGTCAGTTTTTAATCAGCGGCAGTGACGATCGCACCCTGAAGGTATGGGATATTGCCACCGGACGCTGCATTCAGACATTAATGGTTGATCGGTTGTATGAAGGCATGAATATTCAAGGTACAACGGGCTTGACACACGCTCAAGCAGCGACGTTGAAAGCATTAGGAGCAATTTCACAGTGAAGCGATCGCCCTTTGGGCACGCGATGCGACCGTCTCCACCGCGCAAAGCCCAACGCCTTAACTCATTGCCTAACACACCGATCTTGCGTGGTGAGAATGAGAACCATCTTGCAAACTGAGGTGTGGCAAAACAGCCAACCGCACAAGCCCTTGAGAGACACCAGGCGTTTGCTGATCGGTGAAATTTTAGAGTGGCTGATTTTTAATTCCAGGCTGCAATTCCTCATTCACCCATTGCTTAATTAGGGAAAATACCTCATGTCTACATTCAAGTACAATCGTCTAGACAAGAACAATGCTGCGGTCTTACTGGTTGATCACCAAACTGGATTGTTCTCACTTGTGGGTGATATTGGTGCCGCTGACTTCAAAAATAACGTACTGGCACTGGCAAGTGCAGCCAAGTTTTTCAACCTACCCACCGTTTTGACGACTAGCTTTGAGAACGGTCCTAATGGAGTTATCCTGCCGGAACTCAAGGAGATATTTCCCGATGCTCCCTTTATTCCGCGCCCCGGACAGATTAACGCTTGGGACAATGAGGAATTTGTTAAAGCCGTAGACGCAACGGGTAAGAAGCAATTGATTATTGCTGGCATTGTCACGGATGTCTGTGTTACTTTTTGTGCACTTTCGGCATTGGAGGCAGGCTATGACGTTTTTGTGGTCACGGATGCCTCTGGCACCTTCGATGTCGCTTGTCGTGATGCTGCTTGGGATCGGATGTCCCGTGCAGGAGTTCAGTTGGTCAATTGGTTTAGCGTCGCGTGTGAATTGCACCGTGATTGGCGAAACGATGTTGAAGGGTTGGGCAATCTTTTAGCAGAGTTTATTCCTGACTACAAAAACCTGATGACGAGCTACGCAGCAATATCGAATGCTAGCTCTACCAATGGCCCTGCCAATCGTGAGCGCCTCGCTGCCAAGTAGTCAACTGTGTTGTAGTGTTGTAGCAACACTTGATGATTTTGCTCATGGACTAGGGGCGATCGCTTGGCGATCGCTCATTAACCCTCAGCACTTCCTTGCCGCTAGAGTTTTTGAGGTTATGTAATGCTAGATCCGCTGGTCGTGGATACCAATGAAGATACACATCAAGTAACCGCCATCATTTCTCATTTCGTCCGAACTGGGCGCGAGCAGGGGTATGAGGAGTGGTTGCACGGAATTGCGACGGCGGCCCATCAATTTCAGGGACATTTAGGGGTCAGCGTGATCCGCCCCTGTGACCCCGCCCATCTTGAATATGTGGCAATTCTCAGATTTGATCATTACAACAACCTCAAAACCTGGCTGGAATCCAGCGTGCGGCAGGAATGGCTGGAGCGGTTGCAGCCCTTGATTGAGAAGCCTGAAACCATTCAAACTATGACAGGTCTGGAAACCTGGTTTACACTTCCCAACAAACCCATGAAGGCTCCACCGCCGCGCTACAAAATGGCGATCGTCACATGGCTGGCAGTGTTTTTTACAATATCGATTCTTAATCGTTGGTTAGTCCCGCTCCTGGTGGGGCTTCCGGTATTGCTCAGAACGTTGTTAGTGACGGGTCTAACGGTTGCCCTACTGACCTATGTGATCATGCCGCGCCTCACACAACTCTTTCGCAAATGGCTGTATCCCGTCTTATAAATCAGACCTCTCACAAACTCACAAGAATCCCCTATGTCTTGTCAACACCTCAACGAACTGACGCTAGAGACTATGATTTCAAAAGCCAATTACCCGGTATTCCGCTGTGAGGAATGTCTGCGAGTTGACGATTCTCGTACCGAGAGGCTACGCCAACGCTGGGTACATTTAAGAATTTGTCAGACCTGCGGCAAAATGCTGCGACTCATCTAAAAACCAACACGCACGTCGCCATTATGAAGAAAGTGGACATGCGGTGATCAGTTCAGCGGAATTGGGAAAAGAATGGCTCTGGTGTTTTATGGACGAACAGAAAAAAGACTATTGATCAATCGATGCTGCTACTTACGAGGAACTCATCATGTCAAATCCGCCGCCCCCAACCTCAACCGATATTTGGCCGAGCTTACCCCTGGACACATGGCAAGAGACCTATACCACCTTGCACATGTGGACTCAAATCATCGGCAAAATCCGATTGCCCCAAACTCCGTGGATTAATCATTCCTGGCATATTCCCCTCTATTTAACCGTTCGAGGACTGACCACCTCCACGATTCCCTATGGCAGCCGCATCTTTCAAATCGACTTTGATTTCATTGATCACGAACTACTGATTCAAACCAGCGAAGGAGCAAGACGGGCGATCGCCCTCTATCCTCGCTCGGTTGCTAATTTTTATCAGACTGTGATGGCAACGCTGAGAGAACTCGATCTTCACATCACCATTAACACCAAACCAAATGAAGTCCGTGATCCAATTCGATTTGAGCAGGATGAAACCCATACTGCTTATGATGCAGAGTATGCCCATCGATGCTGGCGAGTGTTGCTCCAGTGCGATCGCGTCTTTCGCGAGTTTCGCTCCCATTTTTCTGGCAAGGTTAGTCCGGTACATTTTTTCTGGGGCAGTTTTGATTTAGCGGTGACTCGCTTTTCCGGGCGATCGGCTCCTGAGCATCCGGGAGGGGTGCCAAATTTACCGGATGCTGTAGCAAAGGAAGCCTATTCTCAGGAAGTCAGTAGTGCCGGATTTTGGCCCGGAGCCGGATTATCATACCCAGCATTTTATTCCTATGCATACCCAGAACCCGATGGGTTTAAGCAGGCTGAGGTTCGCCCTGATGCTGCATTTTACAGTCAAGAGTTAGGCGAATTTATTTTGCCCTATGACGCTGTCCGCGAGGCAGAATCACCGGATCAGATGTTGTTGGAGTTCTTGCAAAGCACCTACGAAGCTGCCGCCAGGTTAGGCAACTGGAATCAAAAGGAACTTCAGCAGTTGACGTTTAAGTAGCAACTGCATTCCCCAACGTCCAATTACGGAAGCTGCATTGAACGAAGCCTCTGGTGTGCCCGCATGGAAGTCTGTCCCGTCCTGGTTTATTTATGGCGATCGCGATCTCAATATCCCAGCCGCCGCCCTATCATTTATGGCAGAGCGAGCTAACTCTAATGAGACAGTCGTCGTCAATGGTGCGTCCCATGTCGTGATGGTTTCCCATCCAGATGCCGTTACCGCAGTCATTGAACACGCTGCGATCGCTCAGTAAAACCTGTGAACGCTGAGTAAGGGCAGGTGTGAACTGCTCTTGATGTTGCTGTGTCAGGGATTCATACTCGCCAAGGAGGTGGAGTGGGGGCGTGGGGAGTAACCTCAGACACAAATATTAGTTCAAATGTATTATTTTTTCTTTTGAGAAATCTGAAGTTGCAGCAAAGTTTGGATCAGCAAGCTGTCCATCGGTTTTAAAGCCCTCAATTTCTGTTGCAATATCAACGTATGGTATGTCAGCAGAGCGATCTCAAGGCTAGTGGATTGGGTCAAGATTAAGAAACTGAATCAAAAGTGGTCATTTTGGGTTTAGCTAGTTTTTGCAGATGAAGGAATTTGATTACTCCCTCGATTTCAAAGCGATCGACTTTCGCCAACATCCGGAACTGTACCGGATTGGTCGAGGTGAACAGGGCGTTTTGCTGGTTGAACCCTACAAAAGCGAGATTTTGCCTTACTGGAAATTCAAAACCCCAGACTTTGCCCATCAGTCTGCCGCCAAAATCTACAGTCTGTTTCTTCAATACAAAGCCGAAGGCGATTTTGTGGGCATGGACATGGCACGCAAGTTTTTGCAGATGGGGTATACGCGATCGCGTCGCTATGCCAATCACAAGTCAGGACGCAAGTATGCGGAAGGCTCTAAAACGGTTTTGCCCCGCGAAGAAGATCCGATCAAAGCTCAATCTGCCAGGATTTTTTATGAACAGTGGCAATTAGCGAAGACTGATCCAGAATATGTGCAATTAGCCGCACGTCACCGTGAGCAGTATCAAGGATCTGAACCCGTTGCTGCCAAAAGTCCAGGTTCTAGAGAGGAGTAGAGGTGTGAAATTCGCAGATTTAAAGAGTATTTTTGCTCAGGAACAAACGAGTCGAGGGCTATTGGTCATTGGTTTGGATGCAGAGGGGCGACAGATTGAGGTGCTCTTTCACATCACCAATGAACCACAAGCCAACTGGGAAGCTGTGAATGTGAGATACCTCTAATTGGATTGCTCCACTAACCAGAACATAACGGGCATCTGCCTTTAGATAGAAATTTTAACGCACACAAAATTAATTGATAACCAAAAGAATCAGGAGAACTTTCTCCGAATTTTCAGCACGAGTGAGTGTAGTTCTAACGGCTCATAACTCCAGGTTGAAGTTTATGATTCAAGGGATGAAAAGAGCTTCGTTTCGCCTATTTTGTTTGTTCGTTCTGACTGCTCTACTCACGGTTAGTTGTACCAGTATTCACTCCATTGGCGAGGAAACAGACTCCAATAGTGAAACCCGTGCGTCAAGTGAAATTACAGCATCTAACACTGATCGCAACAATGAGTTACGCACTCGCATTGAACAAATCGCTCAGGCAGCTCAAGGACGAGTTGGGATGACTGCCACCGTACTAGAACCTGGAGAATTAGTGACTCTCAATGGTGATCAGCAATTTCCGATGCAGAGCGTTTACAAGTTTCCGATCGCGATGGCTGTTCTGGTTCAAGTCGATCAAGGAAACCTGAAGCTAGACCAGCAGATTCGGATTGAAGCCAGCGATATTGTTCAAGAGAGCCAGGTTCTAGAGGCGAATTCGAAGGGAAGAGAATTCCGTTTAGCTGAATTGTTGCAATACATGGTTTCTAAAAGTGATAGTACGGCTTGTGATGCGCTATTACGACTCATCGGTGGGCCACAGCAGGTCACGGAGTATTTAAACAGCCTTGGCATCAATCATATCGTTGTAGCGAACACAGAGAACGAGATTCAGTTCGGGCAAGATCCAACTTTGCAGTATCGCAACTATGCAACGCCAGATGCAGCCGTTAATTTATTACGTGCTTTCCATGAAGGGCGGGGGCTTTCAGATTCTAGTCAAGCTGCACTGCGACAATGGATGACGGAGACCTCGACAGGTTCAAACCGGATTAAGGGTCTGTTACTTGAGGAAACCGTTGTCGCGCACAAAACAGGAACTTCAGCTACGGTCGATGGTGTGACGGCTGCGACCAATGATGTGGGAATTGTGACGCTTCCGAATGGACAACATTTGGCGATCGCCGTCTTTGTCTCAGATTCCAGAGCAAACGTTACGATCCGTGAGGAAGTCATTGCCAAGGTAGCAAAGGCAGCCTGGGACAAATGGAGTCGATAGACTCGCTTTAGCATTTGCAAATTTCGTTCAGTTGCGGTCTGCTCATGTTAATTTACGACATTCAAAACCTGGTTAAAGTCTATCCAGGGCAATCTCAACCGATTAACGATCGCATTACTTTTCAAATCCATCAAGGCGAAATTTTCGGCATCTTAGGCGATAACGGGGCAGGTAAAAGCACGCTAGTCCGTCAGATGGTCAATTTATTGCCAAGTAGTTCAGGAACGATCGCATTTCTGGGTAAACCGATTACGACTATTCCCCAAATTGTGCAACTGAATGTGGGCTATATGCCTCAGGAAAGCGGGGCAGTCAAAAATCTGACGATCGCCGAGAGTTTGTACTTCACTGCCCATCTACGCGGCATGAGTCGGCGAGAAGCCTGCCAGGAACGCGATCGACTGCTGCACCAATGGAAGATGATTGAATGGCGCAATCAACCGGCTGCCCGACTTTCCGGTGGACAACTGCGGCTCCTGCGATTAGCAGTGGCAATGGCAGGGTCTCCGCCTGTCCTGATTTTGGATGAACCCACCAATGATCTTGATCCACAGCGACGCAAATTAGTCTGGGAAAACCTGCGGCAACTCAACCGAGAACAGGGAACCACGATTATTTTGATTACCCACGATGCGATCGAGGCAGAAAAAGCAATTGGGCGAGTCGGAATTTTACACGCTGGAAAGCTGGTGGCGATCGGTCGTCCGAGTGACTTAAAGCAGCAGGTCGATCGACTGCTACGTCTGGAGCTATTCTTTGAGCCTGACCATCCTCCCGTTTTGCCTCCAGACCTGGTTTGCGATCGCCATGCTCCGGGACACTGGCGCATTTTCCTGGAATGGGATCAAGTGGAGCAAACCCTGAACGGACTTGACCTCAATCAGATTGATGATTTTCGCCTCTATTCTGCCACTTTAGAAGACTTATATCTGCACTATGCAACCCAATCGTAAGCCCCTGCCCCTCCTGCTGCAACTGTTCGACCTGCTGTGTATGGAATTAAGTAATTGGCGCTGGTCATGGCAGGTGATGGTATTAACGGCAACCATTAGTCCAGTGTTGAGCATTATTGCATTAGGCAGTTTTGTTGCCAGAAATGACGCTGAATCACTCCATGCTATTCTCGCAGGGAGTTTGGTGATGTCTCTCATGTTTGGCAATTTGGATAATGTGTCTTCCCGATTTGCCTACATGCGGTTCTCGGGTACGTTGGACTATTACGCTACATTACCGATTCAGCGATCGCTGTTGATGGTTGCCGTTGTTCTAGCATTCTTTGTGCTATCGCTGCCGTCTTTGCTAGTGACCATCGGCTTTGGCGCATGGTTTCTGCATTTGTCTTTGACCATTCACCCGCTGATTCTACTGGTCATTCCGCTCTGTGTTTTGCCATTGGCTGGTGTAGGAGCAGCGATCGGGGCAAGTTCTCCTAGCCCAGAAGTTGGCGGAGGATTGACGTTATTAGTGACCATGTTGGCACTGTTTGTTGGACCTGTTTTATTGCCTGCCAGTCGTCTTCCAGAAATCGTTCAAACGATCGGCTATTTGAGTCCGGCAACCTATGCGGCATCCGCCTTAAAACAAACGTTGCTAGAACCCATGACATCGCGCATCGTGATAGATCTGGTGGCACTGACAGGCTTTTTGGTTCTCACGCTCTGGCTGGTGTCTCGCAAGTTGAAGTGAATGAGCAGGGGGAATGTTTCAAATATGCTATTTTCTACGAATTAATATTATTGAGCGAACAAGGTCGAGATATTGCCGCGAAACAAAGGTTCCGTACAGTTTGTTCCCTCGCCACAGAGAAGATTCGCTTCAAAGGTGCGATCGCCCGTCCACTTGAAGCTGCTCAAATCCGCGCTGGCAGCCGTTTGCTCGAACATCTTTGCTTCCTTCGTTTGCAAATCAAGGGCAACAAACCAGGACACACCCTCCATCGATTCAGCAAACAGGGCATATCGCTCATCAGTCGTCCACTGCACCCAATTGAGTCCGCCATATTTTGCAATATCGACCTTTTGGGCGGTTTCTGCCTGCCGATCGACCAGATACACCGACCAGCAAAGTCCCGATTCATTGGTTGTGCCTTCACAGGCTTTCACGATATTAAATCGACCCGATGGAGACGAGTCAGAAATAATCAGCCGTTGAGCATAGGTAATATCGCCATTACTGACATAGCTCACCGGAATTTCGGGCAGCAACACTTTATCCTGGTACAACAGCTTGCCATCATTGCTGAACGTTAACCTCTGCACCGATCCGCCCTTCACAATCTCTGCCCATTCCTGCACTCCTGCCAGCTTAGGAAGGTTTGGGGAAGCGGTTGGAGTTGGCGTAGATGCTGTGACCGTTTCAGGGCTGGGTGAAGTGGCTTCAGCCTGCGATCGCGTCGTTGTGTCGGTGCATCCAGCGATCGCGCTGCTCATCATCCAGCAGCCAATTACCCAGGCAACGACTTGTCTTCTGCTGTAATTAAAGGTCATTTGAGTGCGCTCAACCAGTTAGAGTAAGTCAATTCGGCTATCGTGAATCCAGCAGTTGCCATCGGGATTATGAAACCAGGATTCACCGTTGTTATCCACCTGACGGCGATCGATTTCAACAAATGAGTTGCCCGAAAAGCGGGTTACAACTTGGTTCCAGGGGGAAACGCGGCAGTTTGACTGCTCCTGCTCATCGCCTACAATTTTTCCCATCCGGGGAAAGACATCGGCATCGTCGGGCAGATTGTCACGTTCGTGGTAGATGTTATCTAAAGGCAACGGGTTAGAATTAGACGATTGCTGAGCTACGGTTGGTAGTTGCAGGGCGATCGCAACGCCGACAACGGTACTGCTCCAGAGGAATGTTCTAAGCCAGGATCTGAATGTTTGCTGCATGATTTTAAGCCATGTTCCTCAAAGTGACTTAGGAGACGAGTTTGAAAACCTCAGTACATATGATTTCAAGTTGAAAGTTGAGGTTTCCAATTGAGCGACATGATTTGAAATTGATGGGTCTGTGCAGAAAAATGACCACACAACCTAAACGGCTGCAAATTATTCATTTGCTTCGGTTCCTTTCCCTAAATACACGCTCTTCAGCCCTTTTGTTCCCTTCTTAGTCACACCCCAGTAACGCAAATATCGATACGGTCCATAGGTCTTGCCCGTCTTCGCATCCGGAATCATCTTTAATTCAATGTGACCTCGACCGCCGTGTTTTCCCAACGGAGTTCCATCCTCCCGCCGCTCTTGGGACGCATCAACGGCTTCCTGCTGTCGGGACTCCAACAGTCCTGTAATCATGGCACCGAGTTCTGCCAGTTCCCCATCCTGCCATGATTGGAGTTCTTGAATTAAACTTTCCGGTCGGCTTCGGGGTGCCATCCTTGTTACTCTAGATTGCAGCTTAGGGAATGAATTCTTCCCCACAGAAGCATAAGTATTCCCTAAATCGCTAAATTGCAGAAGATACAACTGTTTCAGTCTGGCTAACTGGCTTTTACTTAGGGAATAGTAGTCGTCTTTTTCGCATATACTTTTCCCTAAGTTAGCGATCGCTTGAAGCAAGCGGTTGGAAATTTTAGAAGAACCAACGGGCAGTACGGCTAAAATGGGCACTGCTAGAATGAAAAGCAACCACCTGACTCGCCTGGTCCCTTGCCATGACCGCAGAACGGTTAGCTAAAATTCCGCCCCTTGAAAGCGGCGATCGCCTCAGCCGTGCCGAATTTGAGCGTCGTTATCATGCGATGCCTCACCTGAAGAAGGCGGAACTGATCGAAGGAGTTGTTTACGTGGCATCCCCTTTACGTGCCCAGGCTCATGGTAGCCCTCACGCTCACATTATTACTTGGCTAGGAGTCTATGAATCTGCTACTCCCGGCGTGAAGTGCTACGACAATCCAACTGTGCGCTTAGATGGGGATAATGAACCCCAGCCGGATGCCGTATTGCGACTTGAACAAAATGGGCGATCATCCATTAGTGAAGACGATTACATCGAAGGTTCTCCCGAACTGATCGTTGAAGTGGCGGCTAGCAGTGCTTCCTACGACCTCCATGACAAACTTCGGGTCTACAGGCGTAACGGAGTCCAAGAGTACGTGGTTTGGCGCACCTATAGCCAGCAGATTGATTGGTTTTACCTCCAAGATGGGGAGTATCAATCTCTAACGGCTGATGAGCAAGGCATTTTTCGCAGTCAGCAATTCCTAGGGCTGTGGCTGGCGAGCGAAGCCCTCCTGTCTGGCAATTTGGGGGAGGTACTTCGTGTTCTTGGGCAAGGAATCGATAGTCCAGAGCATGGGGAATTTATGACTTCTCTTTAATCGAACGAGCGATCGCTGCGGTTGAAGAGTGGCAACCAGGGTAACGAAGATCTTTTCAACCACAACACGCCAAGCAAGTGTGGCAGCGGTTGCACGAGCAACAATGGCTCCTGACGGCAGAACCTGTTTGAATAGCACCAACGAATTGAAGCATGGCGAAGTTATGCTACGAATGTTCGTAAATCTCAGCCATAATAGGACACGTATCAGCTAGTTTCACTAGGTTTGCCCAGTATGGCTATGATTGGCACTAACGACGAGTTACCGAATTTTTTGAAATCTTATGGTTTGATGATAGACCATTTTGATTTGATACTTGGTAACGATGATGGGAGTAAGGGCGATATTTTTGTAAACTTCGCTACTAAAGTTATCCCATTATCGGAAATTGGTTCCCAATTTGAACAACCTAGAGTCAACGATAAGAAAAGCCATGATAAGGGAGTAGATATCATTGCCTATAACAGCGATAAAACAAAAGTTTTATACGTACAAGCGAAGTACAAGGTGAAAGATGCCCCAGCTTTCGACAATATTCTTTCAAAATTTAGTGATTTCCACCTAAGAAATAATAATACTTCGTCTAAAGAAAATCCAACCATACCAGGTCTTGCTATTCCAGGGGCAGCAGATGCTGTAGAAGTGCATTTCTTGGTTTTTACCATTAAAGATATCAAAACTGCTATTATTCCAAATTATGAAAAATCTAATTATGCGAGCAAAACTTTTTATCAACAATTGAAGGCTGAAAATCGAATTCATGTTTTAGAAGGTCCTTCTATATTGCCAATCCTGCAATCTGCCTATAGGAAATCACATATCTTACCTTCAAATGTAGAGTTGCGTCTGGAAGGTACTCCTTTACGTAGCGATAATGTTTACATTGGTATCGTTTCTGCAACAGAAATTGAGGCTTGTTACAAAAATTTTGGTGATGCACTATTTTTGGACAATATACGAGAGTTTCTTGGACCTACTAGCGGTAAAGTCAAAACCGATAATAGAGAGTATGTAAACAAAGCGATAGTAGAAACTATTGAAAATGAGCCAGATAAGCTTTTGGCTCGAAATAATGGCATAACTTTTCGAGCTGAAGTGGTAATTCCCTCAAGCGATGGAACAGTTTTAGAGCTTAGAAATGCAAGTATAGTCAATGGATGCCAAACAACTATATGTTTGAAAGATAATCCTAAGCGAGAAGCTTGTGTCTTAGTTAAGGTAGTGGAAACGAGTGACTCTTGGGATATTGCAAAGGCTGCAAACTTCCAAAATGAGGTTAAACAGATAGAACTTGATTTGGCTCGCTACATTCGACCACAGAAGGTTAAACGTGCTGCAAGTAAAATAGGTATTGGTATAGAAGCAATTGATAGTGTATCCATTTTTAATGTAATGGATACAATTTATAAGATTAGAGCAGATTATGATGAAATCTATTATTTGTTTGTTGGATTATTTAGCAACTCTCCAACTAATTCTATCGCAGCAAACTACACCGAGCTTAATTCAGAATTATTGAAAGATTATCTAAATTCTGATCCTAACGGGGAAGAAACCTTTGAGAGATTATTCACGATAAATAAGGTAGCCAACCAAGCTTTAGATGAAGAAATTTCTATGTATTCTGATGATTCACTGGAAGATGAGTTAGAAGAAATATTTTGGAAGAAACCCAATTATCGGGCACTTGTAACCATTACTGCTGCTTGTGCTTCTAATAATACAAATCTTTATAAGCCTAGGAGAAAGAACTATGAGGAAATGTCCGCTTTTCTCAGTGAAGTAAGTTCTTTGGTTCAAACTAATTCGCAAGAATTTTTCTTATACTATAGTGAATCGCTAGAAAAAATAGTTGCTGCTATTGGCGGCACCGAAGAATCGTATAGAGAGAGTAAGCAAAGGAGAAATCAAAGAATAAAATCTCTGATTTTTGAACGGCTATTGAATGATGTACGAAAAGCAGTAGCAAAAAATAAGCGAAGATATAAGAGCTACGAAGAGTAGCAATTAACAATTGTTCTAATTAATCCAGTTGTCAAAAGTTGTTGTGCCCGATCGCGAAAGCTGTGTTATCTCTTATATAACCGATCGCGGATAACCATGAGTGCTGGTAAGGACAAACAGAGCCGTAAAGGGCTAGGGCAGTATTACTCGGAGCCAAAGAAGCCAACCATGATTGGCTTGACTCCGACTGCTGTGGAGCAGCTAGATGCGCTAGCAGCAGAGTTTCACCTATCTCGGTCTGAGTTTATTGAGCGAATTGCCCGGCGGATGATCCCGGTAGGATTGCCTGGGTTGAGCGCCGTTTCTTCAATGGGTAAGCATGATGAAGCCTAAATCTAGTCCCAACGAGAATGCTACCTCAGAGCTTGAAACCTCCTCACAGCTATCGTTGACCGAGGTAGAAGTTCTGCCACCTCAGTCTACCCGCACCAAGATCCGAAAACCGCGAAACTTACCCCGTACTGAGCCGCCGCTATTTACCAATAAGTCTGTAGAGATGATGGCTAGTGGGGCACCCGTCATCTCTGCAACCCAGGCATTTCTCAAGCCGCCTGACTGGAGTGAATATGGGCAGGATCGGCTTTACTTCCAGAAGCAGTTTGGCAAGGGACGTTACATTGAGTTCTATGTTCTAAACAAGCAGAAGCACCAGGCTGACTCCATTTCATCGCAAGCTGAGCGGGAGATCCTGGAGCAGTATGGTGTGATGGCAGCCCGTCTCCATGCGGTGTTTGCGTCCTATGCGGCGATCCAAAGTGAACCCTGGAAGCAGCCGTTTTACTTGCTAGGGACAGATCTGATTAAAACGCTCAAAGTCCACAACAGCAATAAATTTACGAAGTCACAAAAGCTGAAGGCGATCGCCGACTTAGCGTGGGTTGTGGGTACCTTGGGTGCGGTGATCCACTGGTTTGAAGGCGATATGGATCTGTGTGTGCGGGAGCGGAGTCTGCTGTGGATTGTCAGTGTGCAGGAATATACTCAGCCAAATGTGGATGGTGAAACTGAAGAACTCCATGAGGTTGTGATCCGCGTACAGCCAGGATTGTGGACGCATAACTTCCTGAACCGAGAAGGTGCACAACAGCAGAAAGCCTTGTATCAATATGGGCTAATCCCTAAAGAAGTTTTTACGATCGATCCTCATCGGCGCAAATTGGCGACCAGTATGGGGTTGTATCTGATCCAGAATAGCCGCGCTCGTCCCAACGGGATTTATACGATCGAGAGTCTGATCGAAAGCGTCCTTCCCAGCCATGAAATTGCAAGGGCATTGTCCGATCGCCGCTATGGGTGGAAGTTGAAAGAGTCTGTCGATAATGCCTTGCTGACGCTCAAAGATAGTCTCAAGATTGAGATTGGCTTTGATGATGAAACTTACCCAATTTGGCTAAGACCCGTTTGGAGTTTGCCGGATGAGATAGCCCTATTACCCACTAAGGAGCGAAACCAGCAGCTTTTAGGCGCGAAGTGGTTGCCTGATAACTACATCTCCAAGCATTGGTTCCCGGCGAAAATCTCGTTCAAGTTACCCTCACAGATTCAGGAGTGCCTGGATGATCTGGAGGCAAGGCGAACTGAGAAGAACCATCGAACATCTGCGAGACGACGGACGCTTGAAGCGGATGCTCAGCCTGCAATGGCGATAGCTCAATTCCCTACATCAGAATTAGCAGGAGCTACTGTCAAAGCTGCACGACAGGCAAAAGGATGGACGCAAGCTCAACTCGCCTCCACGGTCGGTAAGAGTGTGAGTTGGGTGAAGTTGGTCGAGAGCGATCGCCGTCGAGCGGTCGATACTGACCAAAGCTTGCTGCGCCAGGTATTGGATATCCAGTAGATGGGATAAGTAATAGTTACATACCCTGTAACCCTGTTGAAACTCTTTCCAGGTAGGAGTTTCAGATCTCTTCTAACTCCAAAATTGTCGTTAAAGGTGACATTACCATCCCCCACTCGTGACTTGGAGTTTTGGGACTTACCAATTGGGCTTAGTTTTATGAGTCTGTAACCCTATGTAACTATTGTTAAACAAGGCTTTTTGCTCTTTTTGGCTTCAGAGTTCTCCTATAAGCGTAACATCAGCATCCCCTACAAGTGACTTCAGTTGCGTTAACAGAATTCATGGTTACAAGACTAGTAACTTGGCTGTAACCATTGCCAGGAGAGTAGCTGGGACTAATCCATGCTCTTTTAGCACCCTATTGTCGTGACATTAGCTTCCCCTGCGTGTGACTTCAATATTGTAGGCGATCGCCTTGTAACCTTCTGTAACCACTTCTAAATGAGGCTTTTAAACAGTTTGGGTATCTAATTCTTCCCCTGAACGTGACAACAAGCCCCCCTACTGGTGACTTAAACAAACATGAGGGAAGAGGCGAACACCTTGGTTACAGGCTTATTTAGCGTAAAAAAGTATTGCTAGACACTAAATATAGAATTAGTACGGATTAACTATATCAATACTGGTGTAGTACCAAGAAGTAACCACTAGATATAGGCATCGTTACTCTGGCTTTGGATGTCACTGTAACCTAATAGGTAACTTTGCTGTAGCTATTATCCTATAAGCTTCTTAGCCATTTTTTTGATGGTTACACATCCCCTGGTTATGACATTAGCTACCCCTTGTCGTGACTTGAGACTCGATCTCAAGTCACTGTAGCTGTAACCCTGCTGTAACCTCTGCTGGGGCTGTGTTTGAGATCATTTTGGTTACAAATTCTAGAAAGTAACCCCCCTTTAGCAGGGACTTTAATTTCCCCTACTTCTGACTTTGCTATCCCCTACTGGAGACTTTAGATACCCCTACTTGTGACTTGAGATTTTTCAATAGCTTACCCATCAAGGGTTTTCAGGACCGTTACAAGCCTGATCAGATCAATTAGATCGATCACGGTGTAACCACATAGTTGAGCAAACTGAGGGGCTACGCTTTAAACGCGAAAAATTAATTGGTTCTCGTAGGTATGAGCTTGAAGTGTCAGCCTACGTTTGAAACCAATGTCAAAAGCGATCGCAATTCGATTCCTTTTGGCATCCATAGCCCAGGAGAAAACCCCATGACTTAAGAAACCTCTCAGAACTGCAAAAGCCCCAACTGCTGACACAGATGGAGCTTTCAGTTTAAGAGTTACATTCCAAACGTTACTTTCATCGCAATAGAGCGTAGTGATGCTAACTAGATACTTTGGCGAGTGACAGTTAGATCCTTAGCTTTGCTGTGCCCATTTTAAGCAAATTTCTTCAGGTGTTGCAAGCCAAGAGTCCTTTGCACCTGGGTCTGCCTAAATTACGGCACAACGCTCTATTCCCTATTGCTTAACCAGGTAATTGGTCAGCCTACGTTGAACTGCCAATTGCCCAAGTTTTGTTTGGCTATTTGAGATAAAGCGTTTCATGGTAATCCATAAAAATTTGTTCTTTTTTGGCATAGATGGGGGTGTTGCATGAGCAAACCTCGTCGAGTAGAGCCGTTGCCCGGTGATGAATTGGGTAAGCGGCTGTGTCAAACCTTCCCCTATCTCTGGAAGGCGATCGCCAAAACCAACGAGCCAGATAGCAGTTGGAAAACCTTAAATGACTATCCGCTGCGTCCAAGGGAACTTTGGCGGTTCTGGCAGGATGCAGCTCAGGTTGTCGGGGTACGATTTGACTCGCTAACCCGCTACGCCATGATTGACTTAGATGTGAAGGGAGCCTATCACCCCAAACAGGATGCCCAAGCCTTGTCTGTCATTCGAGCTGCATTAGAAACAATTGGAATCGCCCGAACGTTCCTGATCCAATCCAGTTCAAGTGGTGGACTGCATCTCTGGCTTCCCTTTCCAGAACAAATGCCTACTTTTGGGTTAGCAACTGCAATCCGACAATGCCTGGAAGCCCAGGGTCTGACAGTTGAGCAAGGACAGTTAGAGATCTTCCCCAACTGCAAAGCCTATGCGCGGGAAGGTGAGTTTACCGAGTATCAAGGGCATAGGCTTCCCTTACAACCCGCAACAGGTGCCCAGCTTCTGGATGATGATCTAAATCCAATAGTTGGCGGACTGGAACGGTTTTTTGAAATCTGGGATCACTGTGCGGCTGGACAGGACACCGATCAGTTACGGCAGGCGATCGCCCAAGCTCAAAAGAATTGGAGGAAGCGATCGACACGCCGAGATTCCGCTGTTGTGGAAGCATGGCGTACTGCCCTGGAGTTTGAAATCAGCGAAGGATGGACTGACCACGGGCAGACGAATCACCTTTTGAAGCAGATTGCCTGCTATGGAATCGTGTTTCAGCGGCTAAAGGGTGAACACTTGATTGAGTACGTCCAGCGTACTGCAACAAACAGTGCTGGCTATGCTCAATGGTGCCGTCACCAGCATGAGATTGAACTCCGTTGCCGAGTATGGGCACGGGCAGCAGAGGGATACTATTGGCCGCTTGGCACAGAGAATACACGGCAGGGCAATATTCACCAAGAAGAGAGGAATGGCGCGACCACATCAGGCAATCTCGTCAATCAAGCGCGATCTGAAGATGCTCAAGCCCGGATTACCAATGCATTGAACCACTTGAAAGAAGCAGGAGAATTAGCTCTATACAAGACAAAAACAGCCCTTGAGAATGCCATCATCAACCTTGCTAAATGCAGCAAGCAGACCACTCGTAAATATCTGCACCTCTGGTACCCCGGAGGGAGTGACCTGGTACCAGAGGTGTGTACTAACTATACTGACGCAGTTTTAGCCTCATCAGCATCCGCCCAAGTAGAACCTCAAAAATCGCTAGAACCCTTACCCAATCAGGAAGTACACACTCAGCCCTATATGAAGGGTCTAGCGCCTGCGGCTGATTCTGGGTCGGATCTTTCTCACATTTTGTCTTTCAGGGGGGGGCCGGGGGGGTTATCCACAACCCAGGCAGGGGAAATGGCTGGGGAGTTGTCTTTGCAAAGCGTTCCTGGAGAAACTGCTCCGCCTGATTTAGGAAGAAGCAACCTAGAAAAAGCTCCTCAACCCTCTTTGGGATAGCGACAGGATACATGTAAAAACCTGCAGGATCACCCTCAAAGTATTGGCACATCTAGCTATTCCCTCTTTGCACGATCTGCAATTAGTCAACGAAAGAATCAGGGTTTCAGCCTTCAGAAAAGCTAAAAATCGGTGGGTGTACTAGCGATTTTTGAATAGTACTTAGGCCGAAAGTAGTCCAAACCTGTACTACTGCAAGCTTTCAAGGCTACAAGTCAAGGAGCCAAAAGCTGAAAGGCTTGTGCAGTAGGCAATTGAATCCTATCCTGCAGGTTTTTACATGTATCCTGTCGCTATCCCTTCCCCAATCCAAAGCCCTATGCAACCGATGGTAATTTGAGTTTGTTTAATGCCCACCGGCTGCCCCTGCAAATCGGCTCATACCTGTTGAACCAATCGTTCCAGCCAATCTGGAGTGACTCACAAACCTTCGTAAAACAGTGGCAACTCGCCCAGCAACGCAACAGCATTGACAGTAAAACGCTGAAGCAGATTCTCAAACAGGCAAAGCGAAAGCACTTCGGCATCTCTGGTAAAGCCGAAAAGTTTGTCAATGACTTGAATGCCGAGATTGAGTTGGGCTGGACTGGTTCTGGACAAACCAATCGGCTATTAGGGCGCATCACCATGCGAGCTTACATCTTCCACCACATCCTGTCTGGTGGAGAGCCGTTGAAGGGAGATGCTTTGGTGAGTGAAATTGTCGAAACGGCTCAATCCCTCCCTGGCTACCAGGAGTGGTGTCGTCACCAGCATGAAATTGAGCAGCGGGCAGAAGAATGGGCACGGTGTATTGAGAATAGTCATTATTTCCACTTTGGCGATCAGGCAAAGAAAGATAAACCACAGCCTCAAGACCCAGAGTTAAAAGAGGCGATCGACCAAGCTCCCTCTTCAAATCAGCGACGATCAGCCGCAACCAGAGATCGAATTCGACGAGCGATCGCAGACTTGTTAGAACAGGGGAATCTCCCGGCTAAACCCACTGCCAGGTTTCAATCGCTATTGAAATACGGTGTCGGCGGCGCGTCTCTTTATCGTCACCGTGACCTTTGGCATCCCAATCACTTTGGAGTTGATTCTGACGGAAACACAACGACCGATGATTTGCAGTCACCTGTGGAAAACCCCCCGTACCCCCCGAACTTCAATACGGACAGCCAGTTAGATTGCGTTAGAGACGCATCTAACTGGCACAATCCTCCAAGCTTATTACCTACAACTGATGGTGATAATCCATCTGGTAAGGGTTCTAGCGATCGCGCAACAAACTCAGAATCATCATCAAAGAGTAATTCCTCGCCTCTTGCACCATCTGATGATGTAACTTCCGAGTCGCCACAAGATGTTCGATACATTCAACAGGTTTTGTTGGACATCAGAGCGCAGCAGGAAGCCCGTCAGGAGGCTTTCCACATGGCGAATGAACAAAGACAACGAATTAAACAGGAAGCCGTAGAAGCGCGAATTGTTGCCCGTATGAAGCAGTTCTTGGACTCTGGTGATCCGATCTTGGTAGCGGAAGCGTTGGCATGGGCACAGGTGAACCCTGGAATATTGTCAGTAAATCAGCTTTCCCTTCCAATTGATTTACTGACAAATTCATCTGAACGCTATCCACAGTAGTAGCCTAAAGATTTAAACGCTACATCTGCCCGTTTTCCAGAAATGTGAGTTACTATAATCCAAAGTACAAACGTTCCCCTATGTCAACGTTTTCTACGCAGCCTATTCGGATCGCAACTCGTTTGGCAGTTGGATTGGTGGAAGTGCAGAAGCAGGTCGTGGCAGGAGCAGCTTTACCTGTTACTAGCCCACAACCACAGCTTCGGGCTGGTTTGGAACAACTCTCGGTTCTATGCCTTGCACAGGGTGTTCGACCACCAGCCCATCATCAAGAAGTTGTTCAATGGCTGCATACTCCAATAGAGGAATGGCTCGGATTAGAGACGGTTATGGAGGCAGCAGGACTCAGTGGAGCCTTGCTGTTTCACGGTTTTCCGACAGAACAGGCTTATGACCTAGCACGTCACGTTGAAGGTGACATCAATCTTGAGATTGATGATCTCCTGTTTAAAGGAATTCTGGAGTATTGCCAGCAGAATCGTTTAGAAGAGCAGTACACCAATGCCCGCCAATTTCTGGTCGAACATTCCTGGCTACAGCATGGTACTCATTCAATCAATAGCAATCTTGACTGGGATAAACCTGTCGCTGAAGGACTCTCTGCGAGCTACGAACATATTCCATTAAAAGCCAGGAAAATGATAGAGGGTACCGAGATGGTGGCTTTATGCCCTCGGTGTGGTTGGACATTGGAGTGGTATGGCGATTACGCCTCCTGCTATAGCGACCTGTGTGGACGTTTGATTGAACGAATTCATCATCCCGACCGCTGGATTCCATACCATCCTGAAATGGTGCGAGTGAATCGAGGCGTACAGCAGTACGTCGTTGCTCCAGAGCAACAGTTATTAGTGCTGAAGACAGCATTAGAAAAGATGGGTGCTGCCTGCAAGCTTTGGGTTGCGGTTGATAGCTATGACCTCTGGGTGCAGTTCCCCTCAGGCTTACGTTGGGCGATCGATTTAAAAGATTATTCCAATCCAAGTCGCTTAGCCTCAGCTTTCAAACCATTCAAACGGTATCCAGAATGGGACCAATGCTTTTACGTTATCCCAGATTACCGGAAGACTGGCAGCTACAATAAGCAGCTTCAGGCAGCTTGGAAAGCCAAACGGCAGAATGAGCCGGATCTGCAAGGGATCGAAGTTTGCTACATCAAACAACTTCTGAGGAAAGCTGAGGGCGTTGGGAGGCAGGCATGAGAAATTGGCAAGATTGGCATAAACCACTCGTCGAAGCACTCCATTCCCTTCTGGAAGATGGCTCTCTGATTCGTTTGGACAAACGGGACTGCGCTCGCCTGTTTGAAATTGAAATGTTGATCATGTTGCATGAGCGTGTTAACAGCAACATCAGCCTGAAAGATACTTGGGCTTTAACGACAGGCTATGTCCCACCAGAGGTTGTAGAAGATGAATGCCTCAGACAGCAGGTGGCGATCGCCCGTCACAGAGTCCGCTATCTCAAAACTAAAACCACATTTAACCGCCATCTAAAGTGGTACGCTGAACTTCCCGCCGCGATTCGGCTCTATGACATTTCACTGGAGTCTAGCACTTACACTCGCCGAGCAATTCTGCATTACGTCCCCCAACGCATTCAAGCGATCGAAGCCGCTCTTTCTGCTTCAGCCGAGTACACTCCGACTAAAGAGCAGTTTGCTAAAGCGGATACAGAGTACGCCTTCCTAACGGATGCTGGTTACGAATCCGTTAGGATTCCCTCAGAGTTAGTCCAAGCAGCCAATCACCTGGTGCCTAAAACACCCCTTCAAAAAATTCCTAAGCGTAATCAACCGCGTCCCCCTATCACTATTCAGCGGTCAGAGTTGCGCCAAGCAGCGATTGAGCTAAATTCAAGATTGCCAAAGCGTGACTGGGTCAAGTGGGTTGAGAACTTTGAGTTGCGGCTGGTTGCAACTGAACTTGTTCCTGCTGATGCTTTTACAATCGAAGGTCTTTTTCATTTGTTGGGTCCGACTGGAGCCGGAAAAAGTACACTCATCTATTTGATTCTCTACCTGCTTTGTCAAAAAGACTCCAGTTTCCGAGTCACGGTGATTGCTAACACCGTTACGGATGTTTTGAATTTAGCCTCGGAACTAGAGCAAGCTGGGATTAAGGCAGCCCCTATTTTGGGACGCGATCGCCAATCCCATCGCTACCAATATGGCATGGCGCATCGAGATGAGCTAGACCCAGGAGTGTCATTCAATCCACAAGCACCAGAGTTAAACAACCCTGCTCTGCGTTGGCTGACTGGAACCTGCATTCTGTCTGGTTTAGTTGAGGGAGGAATTACACCAGGGCAAGAACCTTGTCATACATTAGTTTCAGCCAAAACAGTACGCAACCAACGTACTTCTAGCAACACCTACACTTGCCCGTTTTTACCTATCTGTCCAGTTCATCAAGCCAGCCGTGATATAGGCGAAGCCCAAGTTTGGGTTGCAACACCTGCTTCGTTCCTCTTTACTGCTATGCCTCTCACCCTGGCAGGCACACGGATACGGGCATTGGAGGCAACCTACTATTTCAGCGACCTACTAATCATTGATGAAGTCGATCGCGTGCAAGTTTCTCTTGAAGAACGATTTGCACTAGCAACCGACTTAACGGGCAGCCAACGGTCTACGCTGGATAATTTAGAAATGCTCCTCACTGAACAGGGATATCGGGCGGGCAAAGTCCAAATTAATGACAAACGGCATCGAGAACTTAGAGCCACTGTTCGAGAGGCAAGCCGTTTAGCTGATTGGTTGCTCAGTCTTTTATTTGATTACGCTCATCTACGACGTTGGGCAGAATCGCCGCTTTACAACACATTGGTCTATGACAATTTAGTAGAAACCGTCAAGCGCCTCGCACCAGAAGATACTGATCCAGAGAGACTGGATGAAGCACTGGTTCAACTGCGGCAAACTTTTGAATCCTATTACCGCCATCCCAGTGGTGAATTGGATGCGATCGTCAGCAATATCAGAAATACAGGCGAGGTCTTGTTTCATCAGCTTCGAGACTGGCTTGATTCGCAGCTTCCTTTTTCATTGGGTCACACCCCGGCTACACAAGCCTTTCTGGAACGGTTAGGCTTTGCCGTTGTTTTGAGTGCATTGGAATATCAGGTTAAGGAGTTACTGAAACAATGGTCAGGAGCCGCGCCAGAACTGCAAGAGAGTATTAACTTCAGCATTGATCCACCTCAAGAGTACATTGATCTAGGAATTGAGTCACCACTTGGGAATATCCTGGGTTACCAATTTGTAGACCAAACAGGAGAAGGAAGCCCGAAAGGTGTTTTACGCTATCTCAACTGTTATGGCTTGGGACGCTACTTGCTATTGCGCTTCCCCTACCTTTACCTTGCCCTATCCGGCGATTACGGACCACACACATTGATTACTAGCGCAACGTCCTGGTCGCCTGGATCACCGCAGTTTCATGTTGCTGTACCACCTCACGCTGTTTTAGTACCTCCTTCTAACACAGAAACAGTTGCTCGCAGCCACTTCGAGTTTTTGCGAGTTCCTGACTTAAGAGGCGATGGAATTACTGTCAGCGGCAATACTGGACAATACCGCTACGACAATCTGATCAAGCTAGTTCGGTATCTTTCCAGCAGCACAGGCAGTAGCCGTTCCAGGCTGGAGCAAGAGCTTGACTACTGGCAAGCCCAAGGGAATCGTCGTGGCATTCTTTTGTTGACTGGAAGTTATGCAGAAGCACGCCACGTTGCTGATTATTTCCAGTCTTCGCACAAGTGGAAAGATTTGGTTGATTGTGTTGTCAGCGATCGCGAAACTGAGGAGGATGAGTGGTTATTAAGACGGGGGTTAGTGGAGGAATTTCCTGGACGAAATAAGCCAATCCTCGTGACTCCACTGGGCAGCATTCAACGGGGTTATAACATCTTAGATCCGCAGACGCAGACTGCATTTCTAGGCACTGTGTTCTTTCTGGTTCGCCCCTATCCTCAGCCCACTGATTTTGGCAGGCACATCCGTTCAATTCATAAGTGGGTCATTGAGAACTTGTTAACTGATGCTCATGTTCTTTCTAATCAACTGGGAGACAACGCGATCGATGCCATTACCCAGCTTCGTAGCCAGAGTCATCGTCAATGGCGAAGACGATTACGGTCTTCAGCAGTGGGTTCTGCTGCAATGGAAACCGAGTTCTGGCATGAGTTGTGTTGGGATCAGGTTGTAGCGATCGTCCAAGTGCTGGGGCGGTTAACTCGTGGGAATGTTCCGATCCGGGCTTTCTTCTGCGACAGCGCTTTCTACCCTCAAGATAGTCGTCCGAGTCTACTTCAAGGCTGGATTGATATTTTGGCAGATTATCTTGCTCCAAACAGCACTAAGCCCCTGGTAGAACAGCAACTTGCTCGACTTCTGTATTGGGCAATTTACGATCGCTTGTTAGATCTGCAAAAACGGTTGATATGACGTTGTGTCAATGGAGCTACGAAAACAACCAATCAGTTCACTCTACAGCTAAATCTCAGGTAGCACTATGAGCGTAACCTCACCCACTGAAGAGACCTCTTTACCTCCTGTAGACCATCTACAAACGCTAGGTTGGACAATTAATGAAGAATTTGACTTCAGCCAGTTCGGTAAACTTTATGCTCTTAAATTACCGTCGATATGGGTCGATCAACTCCGTGTACTCTCTGAAGTAGATCATACTCCTCCCATTGTCAGTCTCTATTGTGCTCTTGGTGTCTGTGCGCCCAGCGTCATTCATATTTTCCGTAACTCCTTCTCATCCAGCCCATCCAAACGACCACCTTACTGGCTCGTTGCACTTGATGATGTTGTGCCGATTCCTGAGTTTTGGCGAATCATTCAGGTGTGGTTGAGAGAGAACTACGGTGATCAAGTCGCCCGAACGGTTTCTGCTCAGATGCAACCTGCTGTCGAACAAATAGAATGGCAGGAGATTGATCTACAGGAAGAACCCTTTGAAATCACCGCAGCTATTCTTCCTCATTTGGTTGCTCGTTGGGTCGTTCGTAATCAGTTTCAGCTTGGATTAACCGATAGCTTGGGCAATTCTGAATACTGGAATTTAGTCGTGGCATCTTCTCCCAAGGAAACGGAGGCTACCCTAGTCACTTGGCATCCAGAAGACTTTAGTTACCCCGACTCGAACCAACGTGCCAAGTACTCCTACTACCTTCGGTTCACCCTTGCTCCTCCAGATGGTCAAACACCTGCTCTGTTGTTGTTTAAGGCAGGTAGAAGACGATACATTACACGACCGCTAATTGACGCCACTTCGTCAGATAAAAACTCTACTCCTCGCATTCTGCTGCCTAAAGGCAAAGATAGCAGTGTTTTTCTAGCAGTTCGAGAACTCGAATGGTTGAGTTCTGCTACCGATCGAGCGCGCGAAACCACGCTTGTTCGGCTTACATTAACTCATCATGAGTCCTTACTGTGGAAGGGGAGAGTCAACCAGGTTCTAACTGCTTTATCTTCACGAGTCCAAATTCCTGACCCTTCTGATTTTCTCAGTTCTCCGATTTCTCACGCGCCTCGTCTCTTGATGTTGCATAGCTCCCGCTTTGGCTCCTATGCTGTTAAATCAGGGATTGAAGCAGCCGATCGCTACGAACTTTTTGAGCGCCTTTCTGCTGCCATGCCAGTAGGCATGGTTCCTGCGCCCTGGATTGACAAAGTTGACACCAAGCTAAAGCGCCGAAAACTACTAAAAAATGGAGATCGCATCCTAAGAGAACAAAAAACCTTTCGCATCCGTCTTGCCTCACCTTCTAATCCAGAATTGATCACGGCGCTTCAAGAGATTTTGACTAGCCAGAAGGTAAAGGGCAGCCTGAGTTTACTGAATGACCAGGAGTGGGAGTTTACAAACCGTCTAGGTGAGCAAGTACTGATTCAAATTAACGACCAGGCGCTGCCTCTTGAACACATAGCCTCTCTCGATCTACAAGGACAATATTCCAAAGCAGCGATCGCCGCTGCGACCCAAAGCCGTGCTGCTCTAATTGAAGCTGACTTACGCGGACATGGAACATCAGATTCGATTCGCCAGGGGGCGATCGTTGAACTATTGGACTATCGTAAGCTTGCACGTCAAGTTCGAAGTACTGATCCAAAGTCGAGCATTCGTTGGGGCTACGCTTACAGCGGACAAGTTTCTCAATTTATTACACCACCAGAATCGCTGATTGATATAGAGGCATTTCAACCGACTGAGCCAAACAACGCAAAACAGAAGAAAACATACAAATATAAGCAAAAGCAACTAGAAAATCAGCACAAGAAGGAACAAAAGAAACGAATTAACAGTGTTCTTGACTTGTTGCGCCAAATTAGTTTTCCATTGGGCATCCCGTTCTACAACGGCTTCTACCACACTGAACTTCCTGACCAACTCGATATCTTCGGCATTTACATTATCCGAGTGAATGCTCGAAACTATGCTGAATCAAAAGTTACTATTCCAGTTGTTGCACACATTCCAGCAAATACGTTCTGTAGTGAAGTTAGGGTTTTTCTGCCAGGTAGTAGTGGACCGGAGGAAATGAGTTACTACAATAGCATGAGTGCGATCGCCAGATTAGAGCGACAACACTCGCTAGAGTGTGATGAGGAGCAGATTCGTAATTTTGTAGACTGTGTGTTCCGAGACTTTGAAATGAAGTATCCAGCTCTGGTGGTGTTCAACAACCAGAACATTCAGAAGGATCTACCCCATTTAGTTGAAGTGCCAGACGATTCTACAAATAATGTGTGGCATCAGGGACGGTGTTTGCCTGTCAGAGAACCAGAGTTATTAAGGGTAGCGAGACTACGTTATTCAACAGATGGGTTAGTCGGGGATGTCTGCCCTACCAGTGGGTTTAACCGTTATTCAGGGCTGTATCACAACCCTCAATTCAGCAATGCCTATTTTTCAATTGGGCGATCACCGCGTTCTGCAATACGTCCGGCTGGTGCAAGGGTGCGCGATCGGATTACGAAACCAGGGTGGAATCAGTCTGCCCTAGAGATTAGCTGGCTATGTCTACAATCAAGTGATGCAGCTGAAGATTGGTCATTGGCAGTTCATCGGTTGCGGGAATCCTCGCCCTTTTTGGATGCTGATGTGGTAACCTCTCTGCCTCAACCTCTCCATCCTCTCGAAAAACTTAAAGATTACGTGTCACGCCTCGACTTTGAACGAATGGAGGATGAAAGTGAAATTGCATTGGATTTGGATACAGAAGAAGATAATGGGCAGGAAGATGTGCAGCTGAGTTTGTTTTAGGTGAGTTAAGCTAATTGAGCTAATTAGTACCACTTCCTGAAGATTAATCCATCTCAGGGACATCGTTATTGGAATCTTTTGACGATAGATTCTTAAGTTCTTGAATAAGCTCAGTATGCAGTAAATCACTGATTCTCTTAAAGGCAGTCAATTTATCAATTCTCAATTGAAGATACTGCCGCGTTTCTTCAAGAGATTCTCCGTTCTCTTCAGGTTCGCTTTCTTGCGTTTCTCCAATAAGCCGAATAATTATAGAAACATCATTCCTATCATCAGAAATACCAGTAGCATTTTCAAGCCAAGCAATAGTTTCTTCATCTACTGCATTACAAGCAGCTTGCCTAAGTGCAAAATCAATTAGAACACGTGCTGCACGATCGACACCAAGCGCGATATTTACCCATGTTTGAACTTCATCCCTTTCAGACTCAGTTTCCTCATTTCCCTTGTCTACGGTCGTTTGAGAACGGGAATCATCAAAATAGTAGGGCTGTGTATTCTCCGGATCAAGTCTATTCAGAACCGTAAAAATTGACTCAAAATCCTTAAAGGGATACCGACCGTTCGGTAACGATGATCGACGCTCCCAAAGTTTTAGAATTGTCTCAAAGCATCGCTGTTCCGCTTCAGATTTCTCGTTGCCTGTCGTAGCCTCCGCGATCGCAATTTGTTCAGTAATATAATGTGCCATCCATCTTGAGAGGGTATCAACTCCAGGTTCGAGACTAAGCTCTTGGACAAGAGCCTTACCTAAGCTGATAGCACGTGCCTGTATCTCTGAGTTTACCGTCTGCTGAGAGGATATAAACTTTGCTATTTGCGGCCGGGTATTCTCCGTCATCATTGCTCCTAGTATAATAGGACGATCTACGCAAACGACGCTTGATTTGTACTTCGATGATGAGTTCACGCTCAAGAGTGGCACAAAGGTGCTTTAGAAACTCCAGTGACGCACTCATTCGTATGCCATGCTTAGGTATTTCTTCATCGCGCCTTTCAGCAGGAGTTTTCCAAAGCTGACAAACCAGTGATTCTTCCTTCCTATCTGCCATAAACCATTTTCGCTGTTCTGAGTCTACAGAGAGTCTAAGCTGCTCAATAAGCGAATCACCGATTCTGTAAGGGGGGTAGTCAATTTCACCTGCATGTGGGTCAGCAGCATCAAGCCCCTCATCTTGCGAACCTCTACAAATCCATCCTTGTAGTTTAAAAGGAGATTCATTAAATTCCATCTCTTCTTCCTCATAAGCAGGAAGCTTAAAGTCATGCGGGTTCAGGCAAGTACTCAGCGCATTTAATAGTGATTCAGAGGTTTTCTGTGAAACAAGCGCACTTGTAATGTAAAAACTCTCCTGTCTTCCGCTATCGCTATCACTCCAAGATCCACGGATATTTAACCAAGTTTCTCCTCTGTAATCAGTCAATAGACCATCGAGAAAATCATCAGACTTGATGTCCTGCTGCCAATTTTCAGTTAGTTTCTCTGATAACCAAGCACGTCGTTCTAATGGAGGTGGATCTCGTCTGTCAACTAACCATCGGCCATCAGAACGAGTCAAAGTATGTCGTTGAAGCCAGTCAGCCCATTCGTCTTCGCACCAGCTATCGCTATGAACAACGGGCATCTCTAATAACAACTTTGCAGCAACTGCAAACATCGCATGATAGGAAATATAGAAGCTATAGTCATCAGTACGGGGATAACTTCCGTGATCGTGCCATGTTTCTCGCTCAGGCTGATAAGAATTCCATAGATTAGAACGAGGATCGCGAATGAAATCATCGCCTATCGCAACACTCCATTCTTTCAGGACAACTTCACGTGCCAGTTCTTCAACTTGCCGTCCTGAAATACCAAATACCCTACCAAGAGGCTCAAACCAATATCGATCAAAGTCCCAGCCAAAGTGAAGCTTTAGATTGCAATCAACCTCACCTCTGATGTGCCAAGGAGTTTTTTGAACGTTTTCTCTATATCTGTCAATCTCTTTAACTGGCATTTGACTAGTGCCTACAGCACGCAGCATCTTAACAACATTGCTTTCGTAAGTTTTTGGAAAAGCAGCTTCAATGAATAGAGCAATCTCAGCTGCAAATTTCTGAATGAGTGCGTGGGGGGAACCATCAAGTGCATGATGTTTAAAGAGCAGGTGATGGTGGCGTAACAGTTCAGGATTGTCTATGGATATACGTGCTAAAGCTATCAATAAATACAACCGTGCGTGAAGATTATAAAAAGGAAAGGTACGACTTCCAAAAGCATTGACACAGTCTCGCTTTATCCACTCAACCAAGGAATTGAGTTCTTGTTCACAACCTGCTTCTGCTAGTCTTCGGACACAATGTACAGCTTGCCATCGCACTCTAGAGCGAGGTGAACCTAATGCTGCCCAAACAAAGCCTGTAAATGCATCCGTAATATTATCTGGAGGGAACAGTGAATTGTTCCAAGGACCATCCCCATAATCATGATTAACATGCATTTCAAACCGGAAAAGCGCAAATTCAAGCAAGCTGCTAGCTTCTTGAGGTGAAATAAATGACGACACGATTTCAGAGAGCCCAAAAAGCGTACTTGCATCTACTAAATCAAAAGAGTCTGACAATCCTTGAACGATACCTTCATGGATCAAAGGTAATTCATTATCACTTACTTGAATTTCTTTAATAAAGTCATCACGTATATAAAAATTTGTGAGTTTGCAAGCAAAACGTCGAGCGATTTGTACAAGGAATCTAGACCATGATTTCCTAACACTTATTCTTTGACGATAGCTATCTGGAAAGTTAGATAAGGCATATCTGATATCGTATAAATCAGCCTTTTCAGCATCTACAAGTGCCTGTAGAAAATCACTAGCTTTGTGTTCAGGAATCTGCTTAAGTATCTCCTTCCAGAAGGCTTCTAGGGAGCGTGGATAAGGCGAAGTATCAAATCGATCTATTGCAGTACTTAATTCTGTACTCTTAGTTAGATCAAGATCATTAAAGATTTCCTTCAGATCAACCACTTGTGTTTTTCTATCAATTTCCTCGTATTCCTGTTCCTGATCATTTATTTGAGATGTTGATTTTGTCTGTTTTTGTTCAGCATAAAATTCAAGGATTTGATGAATCTTCGTGTTCTCTAAAGAAAATTGTTCAGAAACTCTTTTAAGGGATTGCCAATTATTTGCTGAGAAATCATTCAATTCAAGATCTCGAACAGCAGTATTCAAGATGTATTGACGACGGGCTTGGTCAGGTTCGGTTTCTATACAAAGCACTACAAACGCATCAAATCGATACTCCCAAGAAAATGCAGACAAGGACCAACCCACTGATGGTGCAACAATATTAGAACGCACAGCTTCATAAGCAAAAGCAGGCAATTGACGATCAAGCCACCCTACATCTCGATCGCGCCATCGGCTCAAAGCAGCCAAAGCTGACATAGGACATAACTTTGCACAAACCTGAACAGCTTCATTGCGACTCCAATGTTTCTCCCGAGCTACGTTGTCACCCACTAACTCAGCACAGCGAATGAAGCGGTAGGCAACTTCCGGAGAGGATTGTTCACCCTCAGCAGATCGCTTCGCCATAGCAACAACAGCTTCCCACCTCTCAACTAATTCATCTCCAAATTTTGAGACGGACTCGATCGCACAATTAAAATAAGCTGCTGCGTCCGCAGGACTAATGGGAAGCACAGCCCGGGCAAGATCAATATAGTAGTTAGCTGTTGCCTCAGGTCCTTCATCTGAGACAGATGCTACTCTTTCATAGCAAGATTGCTCCAGTTGGTTTCTAATCGACGAAAGATGTTCCAGGCGGTAGGCAGCTCGAACTGCCTTTAAATGAACTACGAGGGGGAGACTGTACTCGCTATCGAAAATCTTATCAAGGCTGATCTCTTCATCAGTGGTATCGCAAGCCTTCATGAAGGCTAAACTTTCAAAACGAACACGAGCAATCTCGAAAGGCAGACGGTCATGTTGTCTATATCTTTGCGATCGTGCCTTCTTTGAACATTCGTTAGCTTCCCGAAAAGCAGTCTCAAGGTTATCTAGCTTACCAAGTAAAATTTGGGAGCGAATTAAATACCACGGTAATAATCCTCCGACCACCTGCTTGAATTCCTCTTTATCCTGGCTTCTATTATGATTTTTTGATTTATCAAGTAGGTACTCTGGCATCAAAGCCTCAAGTTCTGGCTCAACCACTTCTAAAATTGCTGCCTTCAAGGCAACTCCTTGAAGGAAAGTATCCCATTCGCCAAGATAATGATTGCTTACAAAGCCCGAAGCCCTATGAGGCAAATAATGATTTAAAATCCTTAGGATTTTAGTTTGAGACAGTCCTAACGCAGAACCTGCTTCTAGAAATGAAACAATCGCTGATGTAAACGGCTGTTCACGCCAATGTTGAGTAGCTTTAGGGATACGAACTCGTTTATGAGCTAACAAATCTAGACATATTTGCATTGCCTCAGTAGGAGGAAACTTACCCACTGCTATTAGTTCATCTGCGACAGCTATCATCAAGTATTGGTTGCGACACCCGAGACGCGAGATCTCATCCACAGTCACGAAATCTCCTGCATCAACAAGACGTTTGATAAATAATCGTGTGATGCGGAACACAACCTCTGGCGGTCGCCAACTCAAAATAAAATTGACTAATCTCTCTGTCCCATAAAGAAGAAACTGGGCAGTTGCCATTTCCACAATATCAGCGTCCGTGAGATGCTCCTCGTTATGTAGCTTCTCTTTGTTATTCCTACGCTCCTCGAAATACAAATTTAACCAGTTGCCAGCCGCTCTTAAAAAGCCTCTAGCTTCCCCCTTAAATTCAGCGATAGATGATAAGAGTGAAGCAGAATATACATTCTCTGATCCGTTCCAACTACTACGGAGCTGTCGTCTAAATGCTAATTCTTGAACTCTTTGATGAGATTGTAACGGTGCGATCAAATCTACATTCTGCTTAAGAAGTTCAATTTGCCGCTTGTCGCCTGCAACTTCTTCTCCTGCTCGTAAAGCCAGTTTTGCTGCATCGGCGTATCTCTTTTGCTTCAAGGCTGCTTTAAGGGCAAACTGCAAACGGTACACCCGAACGTTCCGTTCGTCGATTGGATTGGCCTCAGGCAGTAGATCATCAGAGAGCGCCAAATCAATAAGTTGGTCGTAGTTCCCAGATTGGGTAGTGCCATTATGTAAAGGACAGAGAAAAATCAGTCATCTGCTCTCGTTGT
>ERZ1066139.55-NODE-55-length-38043-cov-22.742892_pt1 | contig 38043 bp, 40 predicted proteins | sample MGYA00382786_ERZ1066139 | MGnify/ENA primary metagenome ERZ1066139 (study PRJEB33369, sample SAMEA5778369) | biofilm metagenome | biome: Industrial cooling water; feature: Water cooling tower basin; material: Biofilm | place: United Arab Emirates | collected...
CACCCCAGACACCCCAGACACCCCAGACACCCCAGACACCCCAGACACCCCAGACACCCCAGACTCCCCAAACCCAACCGAAGCACGATCCAAACCGCAATCCTAACGACCATAAACAACCCGGACAACATCCGGATCGGCTGCATGACCCCACCCCAAAAACCCCGCCAAGGGAAATCCCAAAAACCCCGCCCCAAAGCCCACAACAACGCCATCCCCCTGAGATGCCAACGCCCCAACCCCCGCCCCAACTCCCCCCCGCAACTCCCCCGCCCCCTGCTTTCCCACCCAACCCTTGCGACTGTGCCCCCCCGCCTATGACTTGCCAATTTCAGCCAATCAAGACAACTGCTGTTCCTGTCCGGGTATTCCTGGGCTGCTTGCCCGTTGAGCCTTACTCCCCCCTATTCGCCACGCGCGTGGTTTCCTGCCTGGAGGGGCAGCAAGGCTACATTGCAGGGCTATTCGATCAAGTTGCCTCCCTTGCTGCTGATAGATGCGGCCCCCCTGGCGACAAGCCTGAAGAGTTAGTAGAAGTGCGTTTACCCATCATCGATTGTGTAAAAAAGACTGTGCAAGAAAATGGCAAAACAGTCGAAAAAATGGAGCCAAAAGAAAACTGGCTCACCGTCAAAGTTCGCAAATCAGAGCGCCAAATCGTGTTGGCTCAGTTTCAACAGTTGGCTGAAATTAGGCGCAATCAATGTAAGACAGAGGATGACAACGGACTCATTAAACGGGTTTATAAGATTCTTGGAGGTGATAAGTGGTTTCCCAAATTGGGCGATAAAGATGCCAAGTCCGATGAACAGGAAAATCCACTCTTAAAGAGTAAGTTCGATGAGCAGTTCAAAAAGCTTGCTGCGGCGGCATTTGATGAGAAGACAGGGGAAGAAAAGGAACTTGATTCCGCGAATTTATTGGATTACTTAGGCGGAGTTTTGGGCAGTGTCTATCATCGTTCTGGGTTTGAATCTTTCCCGACAAAAGTAGCGGAATCTTTGCTCTCTGTCTCCGATGGTGTGGAACCCAAAGAGATCCGCTCAATGGCTTCCTATTTGCATTGGTACATCGAGCAATTTGACTTGCTTTTGGGCCAATGGCCGATCGAGATTGAGATTGAGGATAGCGATCCGCTCAAATCGGGGAACCAACTGAAAAAGGTGCAATTGCCCAATTTGAGTGAAGCCATTGCCGAAACCTATGCCCTCGCTATCAGTGGTTCCACAAACGCTGATTTGTCGATTAACTTCCTGATGCGGCTTGCTTCAGAGGTCGTTGCAACCAAGAACTCAAGCCTGATTACTCAGGACTATGTGAAGGCAAACGCATCATTTTTAGGCTATCGGGGCACCGCCAAAAAACGCGAAATTCCTTACAACTTCAACCCATCAAAACTGGACGATTTGGGCGACTTTTTGAAGGAATCAAAGGGCTATATCGTTGGCTGGGAAGAACAAGACAAGGAAACCGTTGTTGCCTTTTTGCAGCGGTTGATGTTCAGTGCGGGAATTATTAAAGCTGTCTTCATGCGGGATAAAAAGCGCATGAAGACTTTGCAAGATGAACTCAAATCAATGCTGGAAACGCCCCCAGAAGATGAGGAAGGATGGCGGAAATTTATTGATTTGATTAATCAACAAAACTCACAATTCAATATGAAGGAGTCGGGTTTTGATTATCCGTTGTCCAAACTAGACAATGAACCTGTTGCCCCCGAAAAGCCTCCAGAACCACAGAAATAGCTATGCCTCAATCAATCGCCCTCCTGTCCAAAAACTTATTAAGTCGGCGCGTTCGCGGCAATGCTGCAAATGGCAACTTTGGGCGGGATTTGCTCAAAGTGTTTACCAGCCCCATCGAACCGGGGAAGCTGATCCGCAAAATTGGAAAGCTAACGAGCCTTGCCCCCCAGCAGGGGAAGAAAGGCTTTTTGTCTTGGTTGTGGAACACGGGAACCTCGTTTGTGGGCTGGATTGCCAAAACAGCCTGGAACTTCATCAGTTTTTCTGCAACAACCATTTGGGAATGGGTTGTTGCAGGTGCAACGGCTCTATGGTCGTTCGATTGGAACGCCTCAGATTTAGCCCTGAAGCAAACCGTGGCCGATCAAAATGTAGCCCTCGCCGGAATCTGGGGCGGGGTTGTGGGGAAAGGCTTGGGCTGGTTGGCTGGGATTGCCGTTGGCTATGGGGTGGCGTTCTTGTGCCCCGTAATCGGCGGGGCGGCTCTGGCTCGGCTGGTGGCGACCACGACTGCCAAGGAAATGGCAGAGGAAGTCGTGCCTTCCATTGTTGGGGCACTCGCCGCGACGGCTGGAATGTGGGCTAAATCCGTGTTGATTGACTTCTACATTAACTATCGGTGGTTCATCAAATCCCTACCACCTGGGGTTCTGGAGACAATCTACGGGAAGGAGAAGGCCAGGTTTATCCTCACCACTTGGGGCCGGGAAGGGGGGCCGAATATGTCGTTCGCTACCCAGATGGAAGAAGCTGTAGAAGCCATCCCAGACAAAGCATTAAAGGCGTTTGTTTCAAATCTATTAGAAGAATCCTGGGATAGTTTTATGGAGGCAGGATTTATCGTGGCATCCCAAATTGATGATGCCTACGCCCAATCCAAGCAGGGGGCTGTAGGAGCGATGGGGGCGAAGCGGAGTGCAGAGCTAACGCTGAATGCCAAAGCAGATCCCATCGACCAGGAAAAGCTACGCCTGATCAATCTGCCTCAGACTCAAATGATTGAGCAGGTTGAACAAACGTTGAACACTTATCGCCTCATCCACAACCGGGATATGGGCCTGGTCATGGGCTTACCTTACGAGGAATACACCAAGTCGAAACCCCAGAGCCTGCGCCTGGTCGTTGACCTCTATTCCCGCAAATCGCCCCCTTATTGGCGCGGAACCGATGACTTGGTGTGGGCGACAGTCACTATCCCCGACTTGAAACGGGCATCGGTGGATTGGGCGAAGATTAAGCTAGCTTTCGGTGGGGCTAATGGCTATATGTGGGGCCGATTTAAGGCCACGGTGCGACTAGATACAGGCCGCAATCTGATTGTGTTTGCTGGCACTGAGAAGGAGGCAGAAGAGCGGATTCAAGCCATGCTCACCCTCACTACTGCCAAGCTGTTATCAATGTCGATCACCGAAGAAAAGAAGGTAGGCGAACGGTTGAAAAAGCCGAAGCTGGTTAAAAATACGAAAAAAATCTATCCCGGCTTCATGACCATCATCAATCGCCAGGAATTCTTAGACCCAGAGCAGGGCAAGGCGACGACCAGGGGCAAAAATTATCGCGATGTGCGAACCAAGATCCCCTTGTGGACGGACAAAGAACCGCCCAACTTTAAGGAGGAGATTGCGCGGATTTTCACGAAAGGAGCTTGAGCAACGCCTCTCGTTCTGCGAACAATTGATCAATGACTTGGGCTTGTGATAGCCCAAATTCTTGTTGCAAGCGCCGGATCAACGTGATGCGGGGGAAGTAGGTGTAGTGCCTCCCTCCACGCTTTTTGGTGCGAGTCAAAGCGCGGCGTGATCGGGTAGAAAGACGGGGATAGAAGAGCAGTTTCATAAATTTGTGTGAAGCTGATTTCCTAACAGGAACCAAAGTGCTAACTCTCTTATAAATGCAGCCTGATTTCCCTGCCAGCGCAAAACCCCGTATTTCCAACGGGTTGACGGCTTTTGGTGGGTTGCTCCATGCTCGTGATTGAAGCTTGATGGTGCGTGATGGTTGCGATTACTCCTGGCAGTAGTGGAACGTTTGTTAGCTCGACTGCGGAAGCGCGATTGCTCGAAGCGGTGTGTTTCCTGCAACTGCAAGAGGCGGATACGACCAAGAACCCTACGGGGCGAAATGGTGTGGGTGGCTCGTTTGACCTCGAAAATAAAACCTTTTCGGGGACTTACTCGTTTCCAGTGGCAATGGCGATCGCCAGTAATGGCAGTGTGCAGCTAACGGCCACGCCCTATCTATCGGCGGTCACGTTTAGCCCTGGGACGGGTTCCCCGACTTTTGTGAGCACCACTCCAGAAGCCTATTTGCTAGAGGTGCTGACATTTCTGCAAGCCAAGGAGGCAAACTCCACCAGCAACCCGAATGGCCTCAACTATGTGACCGGGAGCTATAACGCTGATTCCGGCCTCTACCAAGGCGGCTTCAGCCTGCCCTGTTCCTTTGCCCTGGGTACAGGCGGCAAGCTGGAAATCACGGCCTCACCCTATCTCGCTTAATCCCTACCCCTAATCACGGAGTGATCCTCAGATGCCATACGGAAAAACTCGTTTAGTGAGTGTTCAGCCTACTTTGGGCTTTACTAAGCTCAAATATGGATTTCGCACCAATGTAGAAGCGGCGGCTAGTACGGCCCTTGGTCATGCACTTGTGACCGTGACCGATAATAATTTCCCCGTGGGTTTTTGTTTGGGGGCGAACTCCCCCCGCCCTGCTAGAGCGACCAAAAAATCAGCGGCGGGAATGCGAACAAGCTACTGTGACGCGACCAAACGGGCGGAGGCAACGGCGGCGGGCTGGAAGGTTGGCCCTGCACTGGTGCGTCAGGCCGCGCCAACTCGGTTTACGCGCACGGTGTACGTCACTTTCCAAGAAAATAAATTTGGGTGGCGGCTCCCCTTGCAAGTGCTGGCAAAAGTCGGGACGGATGATTTGGCCGCATTAGGGATCAACGTGGCCACGGGGACGGAGAAGGATATCATTTATGGCACTTCCTACCCCTATTTGCCCATCGCAACGAAAGAGAATGACGATGGAACAACGCACCGTTTGCGATTCGACCCGGACAAGACAGCGACGGCGCTGACGGCAGGCTGGGCGGTTTCTAGTCGCGCGGATCAGACCCTCTAATGCCTTTGTTTTTGCCAGGGGATCCAGCCTTTGAGGCAACGCTTTCAGGGGCGTTGCCTCCTGTCACGGAAGGGATGCAACCCTTGTATATTCAGCGCCCTGGCTCCCTGTTGCTGGAACCAGTGACCCCTGAAGAAATGACGGAATTCTACCTTTCGGGCGAATACGATGAGCGCCTGGAAGAGATGGGCGAAGCCGACGAAGGCGAGGACTGGGAAGAATGGACTTTGGAAGACTTCCTGATATAAGCGAGGCGGGGCAATGGCAGTTGATTGCTAGACAGTCCTATGCAGCGGTTCTCAACCCAGAGGCGACAACCCATGTACCCATTCCGCCGAAGACCTGGACGATTGAAAACAGCCATCTCTTGTGTATTGGCATTGGCTGTGAAAATTCGCTGCCATCCTGGTACACGGGGGGATGGGCAGCCCAAAGACTGCTCCTTTCACCGGGGGCAACGGTTTTTTTGCCCAATGTGCAAACGATAAATCGCAAGCTAAAGCTAGGGTCGCTGAACCTGTTTGATGCCCCAAAATTGGCTGCAACCTGGCTGCTGTATGTGAAGTTCCCCCGTTGGTTTATCGACGCATCCATTGAAATTTGGGCTTACCAGGGCCGCGATCTGGATGCAATGAACAATGGAGCGATCCAGGCCGTGCCAAACACCATTCCTCAATCTGCAACGGCGGTTGAAATCTTGGAAGCAAATGTCGAGCGGAAGGGGGCAATCATCATGAATGAGAGCAATTCCCCGTTGGCATTGGAGATGGATGGAACGCCAACAATGGGCAGCAACTTGGTGGTTTTGCAACCAGGGGGCTATTTCGAGATTCCCTATGGGTTTAAGGGGCAGATTCAAGGGATTTGGAATTCGGCGGGGAGTGGTTTTGCAAAAGTGAGGGAATTTTTCTAATGCCTCTATACAACCCCCCGCAAAGTGCGGCTGAAATTGCGGATTTGCAAGCTGATGTAGCGGCTCAGGATAGCGCGATCGCCACACTCCAAAGCTCAGTGAGTGCGATCAACAGCACCAACACGAGCCAGAGCAGCGCGATCGCCGCACTTCAAAATTCAGTGAGTGCCATCAACAGCACGAACACGGCGCAGGATTCGGCGATCGCCAGTTTGCAAAGCCAAATCGCGGCCCTGACTGCAAACTTATCGTGGGCAAACTTGACCCTGATCAATGGGTGGGTAAATTTTGGGACTCCCTTTGGGAATGCCCAATATGCGAAGGCGAACGGCTGGGTATTCCTGCGGGGCGTGGTGTTTGGGCAGAGCTCCAGCAATGCGTTGCTGGCCACGCTTCCTAGTGGTTTCCGTCCCCTGATTCGAGTGATATTAGATTGCGCGACGATTCAGACCAACTACGCGGGCTACTCACCGGGGCGGCTGGATGTGGAGCCGAACGGCAATATCAGCAATTTTGGATCAGCGAATTTTGTGGTTTCGTTGGATGGATTAGCTTTCTATGTGGGGAACTGACGATGAAGGCCAGTCTTGAATTGATATTGATGTTTATTTCCCTGGCCTCATTTTTGGGTGGCCTGGTGATGTGGTACGGGGGGAAGGTGCAAAAGTCCTATGCAGCCCAAAGAGACTTTGAGCATTTGCGGCGGAACTATGCCCAACTGGCTGAGAACCAGGCGGCGATTATGAAGGAGTTTGATAAGCGATGCGATCAAATTGATCTGGCCCTGATTGAGACGAAGGGCATGATTAACGGCTTGCAAGCACAGATTCTGGCGGAACACTCACAAGGATGGCGGAGGCGCGACTAATGCCCAAAAGACCGGATATCAAACAGGGCGACTTGCACCTGGTCATTAATGACTGGGAGAGCCGATTTGTTGGCGAGGCGAAGTGCTACAACTCGCAGGGGAAACAGATTTGGAAGATTCCCGCCCTGGCGAAGGGGGTGGATGGGCCTCGCACGAATATCCATGCCGGTGACACGCCAGCGGGGCTGTATTTGGCGGGGCAGATCTACGAATCACAAGATCATGAACCTGCCCACATTTGGCGCAGTTACGGTAAGTGGTGCGTGGACATGATCGAACAGGAGAACCAGGAGGCGGGGGTAGGCCGCGCGGGAATTTGTCTGCATGGGGGCGGCTCTGGGTTGCCTGATCCGTTGGCGGATTACCAGGAGTTGATACCCACATTCGGGTGTGTGCGGATGCACAATCGCGATTTGGATACGGTGGTGATTCCGTGCCTGAAGGCGGCTGTGAGCAAAGGGCACCGGATGTGGATCACTGTCAATCAATTGAGGTAGCCATGATTAACACGGACAAAGTGACCACCATCGCTGGTACTGCCACCTTTATCAATTTGGGTAGTGCCATTTCGTAAAGGTTGAAGAAAAATTTGATATGGCGGGTTGAGCTGACCGTAGCGCAGGCATCTTGCCTGCATGGGCTGGCAGTCGAGACGACTGTCCCACGGTTTTTCTCTACCCTTTACGAAATAGGACTACTACGGATGGTTTATAAAATCTTGTCCGTGCAAAGTTTGGCAACTCAATCATCAGCTTTGTATTCCTGGGAATACTTGCTACTTTCACCAGCACAAAAAATGGATGGAACAACTCATTCCATCCGTTTGCAAATGCGAACATTTATTCAGATGTAGGGAGCTTAGGTCTGCTCTATAGTTTTCCTTCTTCAAAATGTTCAGAGTAAGTAGTTAACCCAGCCATTCAGATTACTGCTGAGTCGTTTGTTTCTTTTTCTTCAATTCTCTGTTTATAAGCTTTCTTCTGGCAGCTTTCATGCGACGAGCAGATTCATCTACCGCTTTCATACTTGTTCTAACATTAGCAAGAATAGCTTGAAGCTCTTCTAAAGAGAAATCACCTGCCTCAAGTTGGTCTTTACTAAGAGGGTGTTTGAAAAGATTTGAGGTGTAAAATTTTACGCCAGTCGTCTAATCATGATCCGGATCATAGAAAGGTAGACCAGGGTCTCCGATGTCTCTGGTAATAATTCGTAGTCTCTGACCAAGCGCCTGCATCCCATTAGCCAACCGAAAGTTCGTTCTACTACCCATCTCTTTTTGAGTAATGTAAAGCCTTTGGTTTGCTCAGGTCGGAGTACGACTTGCACAATCCAACGACAAACATTCATCACCCATATCAGAAAGGGCGCGCCATCGAACCCTCCGTCTACCCAGATGGTTGTTAAGCGTGAGACCTTTTTTCTCATGCGTTTGACTCGTTTGAGGACACGTTTACCCCCTTCGCGCTCTCCCAAGTTGGCAGCACTCACAAACACTCGCAAAACCAGTCCCAACGTATCCACCGTTAAAAATCGTTTGCGTCCTGTGATGAGTTTGCCCCCATCAAAGCCAATCTCTTGATGCACTCCTGCAGCACTCTTGACGCTTTGACTATCGATGATCGCTTCCGATGGACTCGGATGCCGTTAGACTTCGATGCGAACCCACTCGTGCAACTGGTCATGAATGGAAATCCAGGTTCCGTCTAATCGCCAGTTACGGAAGTATGTGTACACGGTCTGCCAAGCTGGGAAATCACCCGGTAAAGAACGCCAGCGACAGCCTTCAACTAGAACATAGAGAATAGCGTTCAGAATCTCCCACAGGTCAACGCTGCGAGGACGACCACCGGGCTTTGCTGCTGGAAGTAACTCACTCAAAACTTCGTATTGGGCACGGGTCAGTTTACTGGGATATGCTTTACTCATCTGACTCACTCAGGGCTGTAGATATTTGCTATTCGCAGCCTACACTGAGTGAGCTTTTTTACGCCCTTCCTGACTTTTCAAACATCCTCTAAGACCAAGCCCTTCAGGATTGATCATTTTGATGTGACCAAGAAACTCACCTAGGGTGTCGTTATTTGTTGATTTGTAAGCACGCATTTCAAGAATGTGGTCAGGGTCAATTAACAGGGTCACATCCCGCCCCTCGTAATTTTTTAAGCACTCACCTGTATACAACATTTGTGAAAAGCGAACTACGCCATGTCTATCAACTTTGCGGTGCGCTCTCTTCATAAAGCCCATTTCATGGTTTTGATAAGGTTTGGAGTCAGAGTTCAACATACGTACTAGAATGTGTCGGAGTTGCCAGTCATCACACTACTTCGTGCCATCAGCATATTCGTTGCGGTCAGCAAAAAATGGGAGATAAATTTCCTTTTTCGATATCTCGGTTACAAACTAAAAGATGTTCTTCTTAAGCTTTTGTATTTCTCTAATGCAGAACTATCATGAAGCCCAGATAGCCAAACTTGATACCGAGTTCGTGAACGATTTTCAAGGGGAAATATTACTGTTGTGCTGAAAAAAGTAATCTTCTAGCAAACTCCTAAGTTCACCGTGATTGAAGGAGACTTTTACTGGCGACTGAAGAGAGACTTTTGATGTTCCTATGATTTCGGGGAAGTAAGTTGAAGCCTGATCAAATGCCTTCGACCCACCTATGAAAAGAGCTTGAGGTGAATCTCCAGAACTGCAAAGGGCAGACAAGCCATAGCGTGGATACTTTTTCTGACAAAGCGCATGAAGTAATGCCGCGATCGCAACTTTACTCGGTCCTTCAGCAGACATGTGATAACCCACAATAGTTTGCGAGTATAGGTCAGCAACTATTGCAAGAACAAGACGACTAGGTAAGGCAGATTCTCCAGATGAGTCAAAAACTGTATGATCCACCTGCCAAGTGTGATTACTGCAACTCACTTGAATACGCTTATTTAATTCCAATTCTGGATTTTCTGATTCCATGATTTTGGCTCCTTGGCAAACTCAGTTCTTGGTATTTAGCTGATTAATCCATGTCAAATTAGTTAAATCAGTCGGCTAGTAATTGCAGCTACTAAAGCTGATACTGTTTGGATCAAGATTAATAATTAATTTGCAGACCCCTGCCTCTTTCAACCTACCCCTAACGTTTTATACATGCACTCTTTTGTAGCATGGAGCAAAACTCTTTCTCCTTTCAACCCACCCAACGCTGGGAGGGCAATTGCCACAGATATTCAGTATCGGTCATTGTTCCATTATTCAGTCTTTCAACCCACTCGACACCGTGAGAGCAATTGCCACTGATTTAACAAGTCATCTGAATCCTCATTGTCCAGCGCGCTTTCAACCCACCCAACACTGGGAGGGCGATTGCCACCCGTCGCCAACTGGCGCGACTGAGACGACAGGAGTCCCTTTCAACCCACCCAACACTGGGAGGGCGATTGCCACTCCTAGTGCTCAAGTTCTTGCTACAGTTAGCTTTGCACACCTATTTTGGCAAAGGTCAGCACGTTACCATAACTTTCTGCTTGAAATGATTCGGTGTGGAGTCGTTGCTAACTTGGAATGCAGACAGGTGTGATGTTTCAACTGTTTGACGAGGTGCCGGGTCAAAGTGACCTCGCTTCGGTTTGCCTAAAGAATTTGGGTAGGCTCAACCCTTGCTCGGGGCTTCGAGTAGTAGTCCCGCGATGCCATTGCTGGACATCACCACATGTATCCCTGTATCCTAATTCCTAATGCACCAAACACTAGTAACTAAAACTGCTCCTTGGTAAAGCTGCGACCCCTTACCTGTTGAAAAAACACTCAGCCCATCATTTAGACAAGCTTCGGATTTAACAACGCAAAAGCGGACAACTACTCCCGACGGAAAGCAATAAAAGTGTCGAAACTTTTAAACTGTCGGCATTTTTCACTGCTTCAGCAGCGCGCAGAAGAGCAAACTTAGCGAAATCTTTTGACCTGGTACACAGATTCATCTCAATCTCATTTGGGTTTGGGGGGAATAGCAGTGACTCCGACTGCCTTCTCACGGAGTGTACCTAGTCTGGGCTGACGTCCCGCAACACAAGTGATTCCTACTTTGGCAGCACGGCTGTGAATACACTCAATCAAATGTCTGTAATTCCATCGATGAAATTGCATTCGGAACTCCTTGGCATATTGTTTTTGGCGTTCAACATCGTCATCAGGGTATTTGCGATTGGCTTTTGCTTGAATCTCACTTTCGATGCTCTCTCTCAAATCTCCAAACTCTGGTAGGATAATCAGCCCCGCTGACCATCTCTGGCACAGATCAACAATATTTCTGGCAAGTAGCCGATTAATGTACTGTGCCAGGTTTGATTCTGCCTGGCTTTGACGATACAAACCGTGTTTTTGCTCAACTTGCCGTTCCGAAAGATTTTTACGTTTCAACCTGCGCCAACGTTTCAGCAAACGATAAGGTTGCAACTGAAGCTGCCGTGTGCTGATCTTCGGTTTGTACCGAGTGCGTTTAGGTCTTGGAGCTTTTGTTTTCTGGGCGTTTAATTTTGCTTTTCGCAGTCGCTCTGGCTGATTGCGGAGTTTAGAGCTACGTTTCTCCAGCAATTCAACACGCGGATCGACTAGCAGTGATTTCACGTCGCGATAATCCAGCACGGGTTGGAATCCATCGGATACTGCGACACCCACGATATGCTCACGGCTAAATGCTACCTGCACTGCAATCTCAGGGTTCCCTTGGTATGCAATTCGACTCGGACGCGACGGCGGCGAGTTATTCTGCAAACGAATCAACGTTGTTTGATTTCTCTTGGTCGCTATCATGCGATTTTTCTGTGCTGTAATGAGTTCTGCTTGTTCTTCCTCGCTTAATTCTCCGATCGCTTGTATCTGGTCGGCTTCCTCTAAACCCTTGAGGAACTTACCCATCAAAGTAATTTTTTCTTGCCGCACTACTTCTGTACTTTCAGCCGTGAGTAGGCGTGGATCAATCGCGGCGTACAGGTACAATCGGTGAGTTTTCCAAGGCAACTCCTGACTCAGATGTAGGTAAACAAGGCTGTGAAGCCATTGCTCCCATGTCTTAGTAGGAATATCCTTATCCTGGTTAGGCATTTCACAAAACCACTTCAACCAGAGATTTTTCAATTTCCAGTGATTCTTCTTGTGCAATTGCTGCGGATCTTCGACCCACATCAATCCAGCTGAGCGCAGAGGAGACAACGCGAGCGAAAATTTATCCTCTTTCTTTCGAGCTTTATTCGCTTCAGACTCTTTAACAAGTTGGCGAAAGATTAGTAGTTGACGGCGATCGCAGTAAATTCTGAGACGCAGATGGCTTAACCCTTTACCTTTGAAGCTCAAACAAATCCGTGGTTTGGCTTGTTTTTTTCGTTGGCGAGTTCTGATTCGCTTCGACTTTTGTTTGCTTGGAGACTTTGAAGTAGTACGCCGAGCGACAGGTGCTGCTGACTGCAATGATTTTGTTTCTGGTTCCCATGACCACCTCAAATCATCTGTGCTTCCAAACAGCAGTGGATACGGTAGGGAATTCAACTGAGTTGAGAGATTTGCAGTACGCTTTGGTAAGCTCTGCTCCCAGTCATCGAACTCCGCTGTGGTATTGAGGCGATAGTAAGCCCAACTCAGAAACCAGAGATCCAGTTTAGTTGTATCTAGTGGTTGAGCATCCAATAATAATTTGTGCCCTTTCAACCAGAATTGAGTTGGAATAAAAGCAAAGTGATCTGCAAACGAGATCGCCTCCTCAATAAATTGCTCGGTTCGATCTCCTAATGGATCACGACCAATTGGTAGTTGACTATTGAGTTGTTCCTGTAGCCTTTCAATTTGGATTCGCTTTTTTGATAACCTCAATGCAAGTTTTTCTGGATCTTCCTCTTCAGGATTGACTTTGCAATCGTTCCTGAGTAAGTGTGCGATCGCTCGATAAGTAAGTGGATCTTTCGCCTTATCTAAAACTTTGAACAAAATGCTCATTGTTGAAGGAGCCTGGTTTATTTGTTCGTTCTTCTCCCGACCTTCCTCCTGACGCTCAGATTCGGCTTGCTCTAAAATTTGTGAAGCTTTTTCACGAATTGCCTCTGAGCTAAAGTCTGTGGTTTCTGCAAGTTCAAGATCGTGCTCAGCTACACTTAACCACCGCTGCTTACCCTCACACGTAGCACGAAGCTTATTTTGGATGGCAAAGATAGAGGCAAAAGTATATGACGTGGAAAGGACAGCCGAACTGTAGAATCGGGCTGGCAAACCTTTTAAAGATTCATCTTTCTTCAATATTTCCTTGTAAACCGCAACTATGGCTTTTCGAGGGATTCGACCTTTTTCTCGCCAATTTGAAAACTTGGCATCCTTTGGCAATTCTTCAAGTAAATGATTAATTAGAAGAGTGTAGGCAAGAAACAAGTACCACAGGTACTCCCGTGTTTCTTCTGTGGCACAAAGTAGCGATCGAATCGTTTTGATTGCCATAAAATCTCAGCTAACTCTCTATACGAAAAATCGTTTTTTTAATATTCAGAAGGTAGAAAGATAGATGTGTAAGCCTTATCTGCGATGAAGTCTAGGCAGGTAACAATCCAAATTTTGGTACCATTCCTCAACTTATAGATACTCATAATTGATCCATTCTGCCGGTTCTTAATTTGCAGGAGATTCAACTTAGCTGTGTCTTCGCTCATCCCCTTCTGAATTTCATGTTTAGAAAGTTTGACCTCCTCATAATTTCCCACTTCCCCCCAATCGCCCGACTGGTGTCGCTTGAGGTAATCAAAAAAATCTTCTTTACTTTCATGAAATGCCTGCATTGCCTGCTTTGTTACCGAGAGCTTCTCTGATGAGAAATGATAAACCTTACTCATGCTGAGTATGATTGCAACGGTTACTTCCACGCAATTTCGACTAGAGCCAATATAAATTGGCTTTAGTTTTCAACAGCAAACCACATAGAGAAAACACTCTAAAGGAGAGTGAGATTTGAACGCGCCTAACAATTTCAGGAACAATGAAATTATTTGAATGATTGAATTCAAATGTCAATAAGATCTAAATAGCTATTTTCTATAGAATGAATAGATTTTTATATATACTTAATTTCTATACTCTAGGAATTGAATTTTTTTGAGAAGTTGATTGCAAATTAATTAAACTCAATCTGGTTGCTTTTGAGCTTTGAATAAACATAAAAAATCCTTGAAACTCATATCTGGTAAGGATCTTGCATAATTTTTTTTACTTCCAAATCTTCTTCTTTCCCTTACTCGATCTTAATAATTTGACCTTAGAAATAAATTCTTTAAACTACGCTGTAATTACCCACCGATTAGTCATTTTTCTAAAAAAACGTCTTCCTCTGCAATTTTTCATGTGTATAAGTTCAGTTTTTTACCGCACTGGTGCGGTAAAAATTTAGATTGGAAAATAGATAAAAACGATAAGTCTGATTTTTGAAATAGCTTGCCTATAAGCCTTGGAGTTTTGGAGCAGACAAAGCATTTTTGCCGCACTGGTGCGGTAAAGGCATCTAATCAATTAGCTGTACTTCAATTTAGTATAAAAGTACTAAATCTCATATATTTCCTCTAAAGCAGAATATTTTGCTTATTTTTCTATTAAAAAGTATTTATTTGGAATTTCTCGTAATCGGCTATTCAGGTTTTTAGTCAATGCTTCAGGCTTCTAGAGCTTCTCTTCCCCGATCGCTCTAAAAAAAAGCATCCTCGGCGACTGATAATTGTTTGCCCTTAATGTAGCGTTCGAATACTCTCTCTGATTTATGCCCGGTTAAACTACGAGCCAGTAAGCTATCAATTCCCAACGCTACCAGTTCAGTAGCATACGTGTGGCGAAAACGGTGTGGAGTGAGATCCTGGATGCCTGTGGCTTCAGCAAGTCTAATCCGCGTGAAGTAGTAGATTCCTTGGTAGCCTAGCCTTTGTCCTAACCTGCGAGGGTCGTAGGACAAAAATAGAGGACTCTTTTCGGTCAGAACTTCTCGGTGAGAGCGCCGTCGCTCCAAATATGCGTAGATTTGATCCCTCGCTGCTGACCGTAACGGAACGAGCGCTTCACTCTTATCCTTTTTCCGCACAAAGCGTAATCGAGTGCCATCAAAGTTTCCAACGTTAAGAGCGGAAACATCTTCAGCCCTTAGCCCGTGGCTCAAAACTGCTAGCAGAGCACGATCGCGCAGATTAATGTCCTTCTCACCATCTACTGCCTGAAAAATTGCCTCCATCTGTTCAGAACTCAGATGTCGCGGTAGCGGCTCACCCAGCTTTTCGAATCTCACTGCAGCAGTTGGCAGCACAGCAGTCAGATCGAGATAACCAGAGAGTTGGAACCATTTGTAGAAACTTTTTAAGGCTGTGATTGCCTGATTAATTGCAGCAGGAGATAAATGCTTGCCCTGACGGGTTCGACATTCATCCTTTAAATGCTGTTTAAATCGAGCAATATCCCTAGCTGTTACATCGAGCCAGGCTTTGTCACTCCATTGAACAAAACGCTCAAGTTCGAGACGGTAAGACTTTTGAGTGTTGGGAGCTAGATTACTTGCCTGCAAATACTCTCTAACTCGCTCCAATCTCAGGTCATTTTGCTGTGTCAAGTCTCTTGCCTTAGCTTTTTCGGTGCCCGTGATGAGCCGAATGGTTGGTAGAGGGTGCTCCGCTGTCATAGTGAGGCGATCTCAAATTTTAGATACAAAAGTACCATATTTGCAGAGTAAGATATTTATCTAATATATTTGTCTTACTATAATCTGACTAACTTACTACAAGCCGCAAAAGCTGACCTTTTATGGCCCGTCGAGTGAATAAAAAGTGCCTGAAATGCGCGGTTTTAGCTGTTGAGGAAGCGCGGCAGCTACACGGCGTGGAAGGAGACGGTTGTTGGGATGACCTGAAATGCCACAAGCGGCGATCGCACTATCGCAACCGCAGTGAGCGAAACTTCAAGCGAGTTATCTCTCGCCAACTTCAGCAGAAAGCAGATATACCAGAGACTCTTAAACTCACGACGGAATCAGGAGCGGAAAATACTCTGACGCTCCTGATTCTTTACGTTGATCATCCGCCTCGCCGTAAAGAAAAAGTCTTACTTCACGCAATGGGTGCGGAACTGTGGCTGGGTACGGAGCACCAAGCCAAAATCGAGCCTGTTCATTGCCTCGCCTTGTCGCAGGAGCAGTGAAATGGTCCCAGTCAGTTGGGTTCCCAGCGAGTGGGAAGGGTCGCGATCTGAAACCCAGACGGGCCAGGACTTCGCGACCACCATTTTGCCATAGGTCGTTTAGAGGTGTCAATTGTTGATAATCTATTGCAATAAGGGAGCGGTCAACCTGCCTGAAACGGGCTGTGGGCAAGGCATCCACAGAGGTCAACGATAGCATGGGGGTTCTGGCCGTTGGCCGACCTCTGGAGCGACAGGGCAAATTTGGGCGGTGGGGGCGTAGCGATCGCACAGTTGGCAAGCGGCTTGGTGTTGCCATTCAGCTAGGGTCGGAGGCATTAGCACTTGGACACTACCCATATAGCGATTCAGCCAGCGGTTAAATTCGGGCAGCGATCGCGGCGGGAGTTTGAGGCTGTAATCGAGATGGGTGGGTTGGCCAGTGTGCGGGTCAGTCGGGCCAAGGGTGAGGCGTTGGCGGGGATGGCGACTTTCTCCTTCCCGTATAAATTCCAAGACGGGCGGAAAGAAGCGCACCTTGACGAGGGTTAACTCTAACGTGTCCCGTCGTTCGGCCTCTTGCTCGGCGCGATCGCCCAAATGTAGCCCCCACCCATTCCGCAATAATTGATGAGCCGCTTGCAGACTGTGCTGTTGGGCTGCGAGTCCTCGCGCTGGGAGAGGGAGAAGTTTGAGATAATCACTGAAGCGATCGACCCGCGAAACCGCAAAAAATCCATCTTCGACATCTTCCGTCACCAGATACCAGGCAATGTCGGAGTAGAGCAGTTGCAACGGATAGACCTGGCGATAGGCTGACTGGCCCGTATAGGGGTTGGGGCGCTGATACAGTTCAATGCCCTGCCCTTGCACGATGGCGGTTTCGAGGGCCGGGAGGTGATGAAACAGAGTGTGGCGATTGGCCCGTTTGGCCAGCATTTCAGCCGGGTCGGTGGGCATAATCGCCTGGTCAAACTGCGCCCGCACCGGATAAAACAACTCGCCGCGACTTTCTAAATCCAAGGGTTTCAGACGTTGACGCAACTGGTGATAGGTAGACCGGGCCTGGGGATCGCCTTGATATTGCCCTTGGGAAGCCAACGCCTGGAGCGCCAGTTGCAGTTCGTCCCGCTTCAAGACTCCGGTGCCCAGGTAATACCCCCAATCGTGGCGCTGGCGATCGAGCAGGGTGTAATCGCGCAGGGTGGCCAGATCTTTGCGGAGGGTGTGGACGGAAGGCAGGGGCAAATCAATCGCCAAGGTTTGCGCCAGGGCTTGCATGTGCTGTTGCAACGAGACGAGGGCATCTTGATCGGGGGCGGTTTTGTCGCTGCGGCTGCCAATCCCCGGTTGATGCACCAAGGTGGCAATTGAGAGCATGAGGCGATCAAACGCGGCGCGATCGCTGTAGGAATGCAATGTGGGTTGTTTCGGCATCGAACCTGTCAAGCAAAATAAAATATTGAAAATAAAAGCAGTGAATTGAAATATCCCTTTGCACAAAGATTTCGAGAAGTTAACTATTTTCTTGAATATTTCTTTTTCCTAGAGTGTAGCAGGCGATCGTGGCTATCTTGGAGAGGCTTTGTCACGCAGAAAGGAAAAGATACCTGTGCCTGATGAACCGCTCTGTATATACACGGCAATTAGTTTTGCCCCCGTCCAGGGGTTTATCGAGAAGTCCCACAAACGCCGCGATCACTAAGGAAAATTAATGATGCTAGGATCAGAGAGCCTTCGCTTCCCCACTCGCTGGGGAAACTCATTGAATGGAAACAGTCTGATTTGGCTGCACAGTGTACTATTTTTAGTTGGTTCCCCACTTGCTGGGGAACCCAGTGCAGACTTAGAACAAGTAGTTGGGAGTTCTTCGACAACCATTCGATTTCAATGGAAGAGGATCTATTCCCACTTTTCAGATTTCTGTGCTACAGTAGCTCCGTTAATCTACACAAACATAAAACCAATGAACACGTCCTGAACTTCTTCCGACCTAAGACTAGATTCTTAGATTACTAACAACAGATCACCCGCAGTCAAATATATTAGGTAAATTATGCACAATCACTTTGATTCTGCTTCGGATCCGTTCGCTACTGAAAACCGGATCTTGTTCGCCAAACTGGCACTTAAGAATTTTAATAAGCTGAATAGCAAACGCCTACGTGATCGCATCAATGAGCGCATCCAGAGGCTGGCACACACCCCTTACCCGAATGGTTGCGACAAACTCCAAGCATTCCGGAATCTCTGGGAAATTCGCCAAGGTTCTTATCGGATCTGGTATGAACCGCGCTGTGCTGTGGGCGAAATTGAGATTGTTTGGATTGGTCACCACCAGGATGACTATCACAAGCCTAACTTCATGAAGCGGTTTGCCTAGGTCTAATGCCCTCTGCCCAAGGGGGCTTCACCAAGCCGCCTAACAGCCAAAGAGCTATTACCAATTAGCGAACGATCCTTCGCGTTCGCATCAACCTATCTTTTGCTGCCTGTCTTTTGTATTCATCTGATACTGTCGGCAAGGAGAGCCACTACCATGAGCACTGTTTCTTCTAATACCATTTACACCGCCATCAGTTTTGCCCCTGTGCAGGGCTTCATCGAAAAGTCCCGCAAACTTCGCGATCTCTTCGGTGCTTCTTTGATTCTGTCTTACCTGAGCCGGAGGCTAGTCGAGCGCGCTAAAGAACTTAACTTCGAGGTGATTTCGCCTGGGTTACTTAACATTAAGGAGGGAATGCCTAACCGAATTTTAATTAAAGGCAACACGGCATTGAATCGAAATGAAGTCAAAAATACGTTGATCTACGAATGGGGAAAAATTCTAGATCACTGCCGAAAGTGGGTGGAAAAGCAGGTAGAGAGAGATGCGTATCATTGGTCTCAGAAAGAAGAAGAGAAAGGACAATTCAAAGGCGAATGGGAACGTTGGAAAAGTTATGCCTGGGAGGTGTTTTGGGGGCAAGGTATCACGGTAAAAGCAGCAATGGAAGATCTGGAAACCCGTAAACTTAAACGGGACTGGATCGCGATTAATTGGGTTGGAGAAAGTTCGAGTCTAAGTGGAACTGATGCGATCGCCTGGGATGGATTGGGTCAGGAGTCCAATCGCCCTTGGGAATGGTCGCGGCACAAAGAGTCTGTTGATCAGTTCTATGCAGAATTGGCTTATGCCTCAGAAGGCGCATCATCAACCAACAACGACCTGGGTAAGTTTCTCGATCCGAACGAACGCCTGAGTATTCCTGAATTAGTAAAACGTCTGGTGACTCGCTATGAGGATGTTGGTAAACATTTTGGGAGTGAGTTTCGCTTTGACAGCCTTTCCGAAATGGTACGCCTGCCCCAAGAAGATCAATCTGGACACTGGACAGGCTGGTTTATGGGAGATGGCGATAAGGTCGGTGACAAACTCAAGCAGTTGGCCGCGCAGCCAGAGGATACTCAGCCCCTCAAAACCTTCAGTAATGCCATGCGGCAATGGGGGAGCGATTTCAAGCGAGATTTTCCAGCCGATCTGGGACGGGTGATTTATGCAGGAGGAGACGATTTCCTGGGAGTCATGTACAGCAAAATTCCCGACCAGCCCATTGCGGCGCACCAAGCTTTGCAATGGCTGATGGGCTTGAATGAGCAATGGAAAAAACATGGCCAGAATATCACGGTTAGCGTTGGCTTCGTCTGGGCGGGGCATAGTGTCCCCCAACGGGACGTGTTGCAACATTGCCGAGAAGCAGAAAAACGCGCCAAGAACTTGGGCCGCGATCGCGTCGCTATTCGAGTCGTTTTTAATAGTGGTCAATATGTGCAGTGGACGTGCCCTTGGGCACACTTAAAGATTCTCGATCGCTACCAAGATCGCGTTGGTGGCAAAAATTGGACACACCTTTATAACGACTGGGCACACCTGAAGTCACGCCATGCAATTCAGCTTCGCGAGGTGGATAAAAAGAACAATCCAATCGATCGAGATTTGGCACTGGCAATGCTTGATCTTTACTTTGACGACCTGGGACAAGAAATTCAGCAGGCAAAAGAAAAAGAAAATCAATGGAAAGCGATCGTAGGTGATAACAGCGATCTTGCCATTGTTCAGTGGGTCAATGATTTAGTACAGGTAGGATGGCAGCTATGTTCAAATACTTAGTCATTGTTTCGCCATTGGGCTTTCTCTACGGCAGCGCTGGCGCATTCTTGTCACCTGAGAATTTGGTAGGGCGATCGGGGGCAAAATTTCCACCCGATGCAGCGACATTGGCAGGACTGTTTTTCAGCGAAAACAAGCGTAATGAAATTGCTCCTCATGAAAAGCTCAAGCATGATCTGTTTGTTACGGGTCCCTTTTGGGCTAAGCAAGAAAACCCAGAAAATTTCTATGTTCCTTTACCACGTCATCGCATCATTGAAAATGAAGAAAAGGATGATGAATGGAAACTGAATACTCAGCGTCAATGGGAACGTGATCCGGCAAAACGGGATATAGAGGCGGAATACCGCTGGCAAAGTATTGATTCATGGAAACGTAAAACAACAAACATTCGGAAGAATAGGGAAATGGGTCGTGCCCCTTGGGAATATGTTTCATTCCTGCATCCGCAGATGAAACTTAATGAACGTCATGTTCTTCCAGAAGATGGGCTGTTCCTAGAGAATGCGGTACAACTAGACGATGATTTTTGCTTGGTTTATCTCTCAAGCTATCCATTGAAAGACGGATGGTATCGCTTTGGTGGAGAGGGGCATCTGGTAGAAATAATCTGTCAAGACATTCAACCAGATAGCAGCATTCATGAACTACTTCACCCAGAAAACAAGATCAAATATGCTTGCGCCTTGATTACACCAGGGGTTTGGGGTTCCAATCATTTATCTTATCGTTATCCTAAACATCCTGATTTTCCCAAAACAGGCATAAAAATGCTGACGGATAAAGCGATTCCCTACCGTTATCGGAGTCGAGGCAGGCTAGGACGAGGACGTTATGCTGTGCCACCAGGAACAGTTTATGTTTTCAAGAAACCTCTAGACAAAACTTGGTGGGAATTTCCAGAGGACTGGTTCCCAAGGGAAGGCTTTCCGCTGAAGCATTTGGGTTGTGGGCTATGTCTTCCGGTTGAAATTGATGGTGTTGCAAAAGGAGAATAACCATGTACAAACGAGCTTACGGAATCATTGAAACTCTTGCCCCTCTTCATGTGGGTGCCACAGCAGGTGAAGAGAGTGGTAACCTCAATCTGATTTTTCGAGATCAGTTTACTCAAACGGGGATTATTCCTGGTAGTTCAATCCGGGGACGTTTTCGTTCGGAAATGCGGCGTGATGAAAGGGGTCGTGAAAGTGACTGGTATGGTGCTCCAGCAGATGAATCTGATTCAACAACGGAATCCGTGGTGAAGTTTGAGTATGCCTCATTGCTGTGGTTGCCTGTCTTTTGTCCAGGACAGCCTGTGGTGTGGGTCAGTTGCCCAAAACTACTGAAACGCTATCAACGCATTGTAGGTGATGAACTTAAGAGTAGGAAAATACCTGAAAAATATACGGGTTCATCAACACTCAAACCACTGAATGTGGAGGGTAAGAAGAAACTTTTCTTCAACTTCGGATTCCTGGAATTGAAAGGGACAGAGAATCTAAAAGCTTGGTTTCCCAATGGTGAAGAACTACCTGCGGTTGTAGTTGGTGATGATGAGATTGGAATGATTCATGATATGGCACTCTATCGTCAAAGCCGTGTACGGCTAAAGGATGATGAAAAGCGAGTGGATGGCGGTGGTTTTTTCAATACCGAAGCGCTACCTGAAGGAACAATCATGGTGTTTCCGATCGCTATCCGAGAAACTGATACCAAAGATCCTTGGAAACCCTTCAAAGAAGGTAATCAGACTGGCGAGATTTACCTGGGTGGATTGGAATCAATTGGGTTTGGTAACTGTCAAATTACACTCAAGGGTGAAGGAGTAGCCGCATGACTTGGAAGCTATACGAAATCGATCGAGTTGCTCAAGAACTAACATTGAAGTTCCGGGATCAAGATGTGTTAGGCGAAAGTCATAAAATGCGGGCTACAACAGCATATGGTCTGGAGCGCTTTTGGGGTGAACATTTACGTCTGTCTCAAAAACCACAAGACAAAGATAAAGCAGATTTCTGGAAAGCAACCTGGGATGCACTATGCAAAATCATGAAGCAAGCTGGGGTTACTATTCCTAACGATAAGGTGACTGGTGATACTCGCTCTATCCAAGCCATGTCAGAAAAGCTATGGGCGTTTGATATTGAACAGCGCAAAATTGCTTTGGCAATCCTAATCGAGCTTTGCGACAGTTTGGTTTGGTGGACGCAACGGTACAAAAAGTAAGCTTCAGGAGACTCAGGATCATGCCAGATTATGATTATGTACCGTTGATGTTCCAGGCGCAGGTTTCGGGGAGATCGCAGATTCAAAAGCTACAGGATTTGAGTAAAAAAGCCAGAGAACTGGGTGTGAGAAAAGAAACTCTCACGCAACAAGCTTATGACTGGGCACAACAATGGCAAGATGCCTGTGATGAAGGCAATATTCCCCAGTTTGCACCACACATCCAAACCCGCGAGTACAAGTTTACCTGGCGCATGGTCACAAACAGTGGTCAAGATGCAGGAGTAATTCGTCCAGTGATTGGCGAACGGGGGTGGGCTTACTTTCCTGGCTCCAGCATGAAAGGTGCATTTTTAAGAGCCTGTAGGCAGCTTTGCCCTGAAGATGAAGTTTTAGACTTTTGTGGTGGCAAAGATAAAGATGGAGAATTGCATCCCGGTATCCTCCGCTTTCATGGAGGATATCCAAAAGATGCTGATTGGCTAGATGATTCTCTCGTTGATGTAGTACATCCTCAGGAAGATTGGCAAACCAAAAACCAGGGGAATCACAGTGCCTTTATCCAAATTTCGTTGCACCAACCAACTTTTGTCTTTGGAATTTCTAGTGCAAAAAATTTAGACGGGAAGCAGTGGGAAACCGTCTGGAAAGTTTGGCAGACTGCTTTGGAGCAAGGTATTGGATCGCGGGTGAGCGCAGGTTATGGACAAATTGCAACCCATAGTGGTAACAAGCTAGTAGGTTTTGGTTTATCTAGTAAAGGACAAGCTTCTAAACTAATTAATGGAGAAGGGGAGTTCCGTCCCAACATATTCAAGGCCGCACTGCGGGGACATACTCGACGTTTATTTAGTGGCATCACTGACGAAGGAACCGCTGACAAAATTACCAAGCTTTTATGGGGTGGTATTGGTAGAGGAGAAAATGCAACTGTTGGGTTACTAGGCATTTCTTTCAATGCACCAGATTTAGAATTAGGTGAATGGCGATCGCCTGTTAATCGTAACAATGTAGCTCCTACTTATGAAACAGGAGATGCTGTTCTAGATGTGTTGCTGATGAAGTCTGATTTAACCTCTGAACAACAGGATGAGCTAAAACAATTCATTATTCGTCTGATGAAATTTTCCATGCTTTTAGGAGGTTTTGGAAAGTCTTGGCGACGAGCTTATCATCCCCGCTTTTTGCCAGATTATGAGCGGCAAATGATTGGTTGCCATTGGGAATTCACAAAGCGTTCTTACCCCTTATATATCCCCTTTGGAGAAGATTTAACTGCCATCACAAAATTTATAACTGCCTTTTACGAAAAAGGAAAAGAACTTTCTTGGCTACAGAGACTCAATCCTCCGGACACTCGAACCCCTGGAATTCGGGAAGCGTGGCATCAGGATAATGTGCAAGTTTGGGGACGACTGGCAGAGGATGAAGAAGACAGCCTTGCAATTGATTGGCTCCATCAACCTTATCAAAATGGAAACCTAATCAAGCATTCAGAGCTTACTGGGTGGTCTAGCCTTAATAGTCGCCAGCCCAAAACTCAAATTGGACGTATATGGCATCGAATGTATCCTCGATTCCGTAGAACCCAAAATAAAGACGGTAAAGCTGTCTGGAAACCTACGCCCCAGTATGCTGAATTGCTAACGCTATTTCCCAACGGTATCAGTAATGAACTGGAAAACGAGAAGGTGAAGAAATTTCTAAACTTCCTGGAGCAAGAAACTAACTTTAAGCGCCTGTGGTGAGGGTATTAACTATGAATGTTTGGCTATTGACGACTGGGAGTAGTGATGTTCAGTTGACCAGCGATGAAAACTGGAGTGATTGGTGGCAAGAGATCAAGAAGTCACTGTATCGGATACAATTCGAGCCAGTGAGAGCAATCGATGACGAAGGAGAGCCGTATCGACTGCCCGCGAGAGTGTTGGGCATTGCTCATGATAGATTACCTGATCAAGTTCAACCTTATCTGTTATTTCCTCTTTTGCAGAATTTCATGCAAAAGCTAGAGACAGAAAAAATACAGATTGATCAAGTTATTGTTTTAATCAGCGATCAGGAAGATATTTTCCCTGAATCAGAACGTGAAACAAAACGATGTCCGTATTGGCAGGATACTTATCAACTTTATCCGATTTTAGAGGATTACCTGAGTAAACACTTCCCAGATGCGACTGTTAAACCGCTAATTCTTAAACCAAGTTCTCCTAAGCTAGGTTTGGATAATTGGGATGCGGTATTGGAATTAGTGCAACGAGAAATTGCAGATCTAAAGTTTGAAACTGAACCACAGAATGTCTATGTCAGCCATCAGGCAGGGACACCAGCCATTTCTTCGGCGGTTCAGTTTTGCAGTTTGGCGAAGTTTGGCGATCGCGTCAAATTCCTGGTCAGCAACGAGTACAATCCAACCTTTCCTGAAAAACCACTTGAAGGTTCCAGTTATCTACGCGGTATTCGCATTCAAGAAGCTAAAGCATTGCTGGATAGCCATAACTATGCAGGTATAAAAGACCTACTCGATTCTGATTTAAAGGGCGAAAGACATCAAAAGACTAAGATCTTACTAGAGGCGGCAATCCAGTGGAATTTTGCCAAATTTGATGACTTTGCAAATGAATTACAGAAGTTATCGGATCAGAATTTAGCTCAAGTTATGAAAGAGAGATCGAAGCATTGGTGGTGGACTGCCTATGAAGCAGCCTACCTGGCTTTTGTCCGGCTCGATCAAAGAAATGGAGTTGAAGCCTTTTTTCATAGTTTTCGTGCAGTAGAAGGTTTAATCTCGCAGTGGGCAGAGGTTCATTTTCCAGAACATATTGATCCTAATAATGATTCTCCAAAGCTTAAGGCTTCTATTTTGGAAGTTCCTAATCTCAACTATTTTAGTAAGAGTAAATATGCAGAGCATAAAGCCAAACTTGAACAAGATGGTGTTGTTATTTTGAGTGGATTCCCACTATATGCGCTTCTGAGAGCTGCCAAACCTAGTTGGAAGAAAGACTGTAAAGAAATCACAGATTTCATAGAAAAAATTGCCCCAACCAGAAATAAGGTCTTTCATCGACTCCGAGGATTAGAAATTGATGATGTCTTTGAAGCTTGGCTTATTGATAGAACGAAGGCTATAGAAGAAAAGCTAATGATATTAGATGAAAAAATTAGCAAATACCTAAATTTTGTCTCCGATCAAAACTTTAAATCTCTAAAAGATACCAGTTTGATGGCGAAGGTGCATCGGGAATTGGTGGAGGCGATCGCCAACCTCTGACCCCAAGCGCGATCGCCAATCATCACACCCCATGAAAACCACCGCTTATTTTGAATCCGTTGTCCGCCTCAAACGTCCAGACATTGAAATGGCATGGATTGAGCGCGTGTTAGCGAATCCGATCAAAACTGTCACTCAAGCAGATGGACGGATCTGCTACTGGGCAAATGTGCCTGAAGCCAATGGACGGGCACTACGAGTCATTACCCTCGAAGATGGTGAAACCATTCATAATGCCTTTTTCGATCGCAATTTCTTCAAGAAACAACAACGAGGTGAAGAACCATGAAAATTCAGTATTTCCCTGATACAGACACCCTCTATATCACCCTACAAAACAAGCCCAGCGTTGAATCCGAAGAAGTCTCCCCCAACCTTATCCTCGACTTTGATGTCGATAGGAACGTTATTGGTATCACGATCGATCAGGCTTCTCACCAGTTAGACTCCCTCAATGTCGAAGCAATTTTAGCCTCCACTGTTGCATAGCCTGCGTGACCTCGCCCATAGTCCCGGAGCCGTGCATTTGTTTGGTGTGTAGCCCTGACCCCAAGCGCGATCGCGCCTTACAATCAATCTATCCCCACCACCGCCACCACACCATGATTGCCTCCCCCCAACTCCCACTCACGGCTGAAGAGTATCTCCAACTCGAGGCCCAAAGTCCCACCAAACACGAATACATGGATGGCGAAGTCTACGCTATGGCCGGAGCCAGCGATACCCATGTCACGATCGCCGGAAATCTGTTTGCCCTCCTGCGTAACCACCTGCGGGGCAGTGGGTGCCGCGTCTACATCGCCGATATGAAAGCCTGCATCGAAACCCGCAACTGTTTCTACTATCCCGATGTCATGGTAACGTGCGCCCCCCAGGATCAAGAAACCCCCACCTACAAACGGTTTCCCAAGTTGATTGTGGAAGTCTTGTCTGACTCCACCGAAGCCTTTGACCGCGGCGACAAGTTTGCCAACTATCAAACTTTAGCCAGCCTGGAAGAATATGTGCTGATCAACACCCGACACCAGCGGGTTGAGTGCTTTCGGCGCAATGCCGAAGGGCTATGGGTCTTGCAGTCTTATACCCCTGAAACAAATCGGTTTGAACTGCATAGCGTCGATTTTGCGGCAACCCTGGCAATGGTGTATGAGGATGCCGTGCTAGAGCCAACTCATCCAGCCCCAGATCAGACCAGCCAAGATTAAGTACAATTCCCCATTTCCCATGTCCAGCATTATCCTGTCCTTTGTTGGCCAACAAGACCCCTTTGCCAAAACCAACAGCGAAGGCTCCATCATCACACTCATCAACCATCTGATTCAGCAGCACCAACCCATCAAGCGGGTGATTCTGCTATACACTGACACCACCAAATTAGGGGCGATCGATACCCAAGACTGGCTTACCAGCACCCTTAATTTACCTGCCGAGGCCATTCAGCTTTTGCCAGTGGAGGAGACCCTATCCCGTGATCCAGTCAACTTGTTATTTGCAGTGCAAGCCGCACGATTAGGAATTGAGCAGGCCCAGCCCTACCTTGACCCCACGGACACGCTGGAATTTAACGCCTCATCAGGTACACCCGTGATGAAGTCAGCGTGGAGTATTTTGCAGGCAGCAGGCTACGCGCCCCGCAGTCACGTCTGGCAAGTACGAAATCCACAGGAAATGCAATCACAGCAAGATCGCGTGTTTCAAACGGATGTCAGCACCTTAAAAGATGAATTTGACTTAAAAGTGATGCAGCAGCAAATTCAGGATTATAACTACAGCGGCGCTTTAGTCACCCTACAACAAAGCAATTTGCAAAGACCCACGATCGCCGCGCTGCTGGACTACGGTTACTATCGGCTTGCAATGGATTTTGATCAGGCGTTCTCTGCTGTCAACACAATTCCTGATATTGAGCCGCAGTGGATTCAGGAAATCGCGCCTCTACGCCGAAAAGATCCGCGATCGCTGTTGCAAGAAGCTTACTTTAATGCCCTGATCCGCCTCAAAACGCGCAAATATGCAGATTTCCTGGTAGGACTGTTCAAACTGCAAGAACAACTGTTGTATTACCTGGTGCAAGGCAAGCTCGGACTCGCCATCTCCGGCAAACCCAGTGAGCAAGCCCAATCCTGGGCAACAATCCGCCAGGTTAATGACGGCCAACTCTACCAGTTTTTACGCAATTACCGTTTACCCAAAGGCGATGCCATTTACCTCGATCGCAGCATCAGTCGCTACGTCTTGCAAGCCATTGTGGAATACCACCCCCAATTTGCCACGGTCTTACCGCTCATCCAAACCCTGAACCAATACTGTGACCTCCGCAATGAATCGGTGCATGGGTTTGTCGGAGTCTCCGCCATTGAGAATGAAGCCTACCTCACCGCCACCCTCAACAAACTGATGCAACAGACCTGCGGCATTCCCAAACTTAGCCCCTTCGATCGCCTCAATCAAACTCTCTGCGATCGCCTCACTCCCTAGCGCGATCGCTTCACCCCCTTAAACCCACCGAAGAAAACCCGTACTATTCCGCCAAAGTTCCGCAAAAACCGCAACTGGAAACCCCCGCCCCCAACCAGAAGTTAAGGGTGCAAACCAACGTGTGCCTGGAGTGTTTCAACCCACTTGTTCACACCCGTTTCCTCACCCACCATGCGATCGCTCTATATTTCCCAGCAAGGCTGCTCTGTCTCCCTGCAAAAAGAATTCATTCTCATCAAACAGCAGCAGACACTTTTACAGCAAGTTCAATTGCCCTTCATTGAGCAAATCTTGCTGTTTGGCCAATCCCAAATCACCACCCAAGCCGTCCGCGCCTGCCTCTGGCGCAATATTCCCATTCTGTATCTCTCCCAGATGGGCCAGTGCTACGGTCGATTATTACCCCTTGCCCACAGTTATCGTGCCCTCGCTCGGCGGCAGCACAATTTGACCGCAACCGCCCGCCTCACCACCGCCCAAGCCATCGTCCAAGCCAAATTGCATAACAGTCGTGTCCTCCTCCTGCGGCAACAACGTCGCCCCACAGTGCCCCCCTTAACCAGTGCCATTCAGGGGCTAGACTATCTCCATCATCGCGCCGCCCAAGCCACCACCATCGAGCAATTACTGGGGTTCGAGGGAGCCGGAGCCGCCTGCTACTTTGCCGCCTTCGGCCAATGCCTCACCCATCCAGAGTTGCAATTTACTGAACGCACCCGTCGCCCGCCCCAAGATCCCGTCAACGCCATGCTCAGTTTTGGCTATCAGCTTTTATGGAATCATCTCTTTAGCCTGATTGAATTACGCGGCCTCGATCCCTATGATGCCTGCTTACACCAAGGCAGCGATCGCCACGCCGCCCTCGTCTCTGACCTCATCGAAGCCTTCCGTGCCCCCCTCATCGATTCTTTAGTGCTCTACCTGGTCAACCGCGCCAGCATCAAAACCACCGACTTTGACTATCCCGCCACCGGAGGCTGCTATCTCAACGCCACAGGGCGCAAACGCTTTCTCCACGCCTTCTTGCAACGGATGGAAACCCCCATCCAAACTCCAGACGGTGAACAACCCCGGTGGGCTTTGCTCAATCAACAGGTCAAAGCCTACAAACACTGGGTCAACGACCCCACCCAACCCTACATCCCCTACACCATTCGCTAAACGCCATCGATGCTGCTCTACCTCATCACCTACGATATTCCGGTCAATCGCCGCCGCAAAAAAATCGCTGATTTGCTGGAAGGCTATGGCCGTCGAGTGCAGTACAGCGTCTTTGAATGCATTCTCACTCGCGATCAATATACCGAACTGCAACAGCGGCTGAAACGGCACGTTTTGCCAGCCGAAGATAGTGTGCGCTTTTATCCGGTATCACGGCATACCCTCGCTCAGGTTGAAACTTGGGGTGGTGTGCCGCTGACCACGGCCCCCGGCTCGATCATTGTGTAGACCACTGGCCAGAACGAGCGATCGGTCAAATGCTCGCATCGCCCAGTCTCTCGTCTCAACCCTCGATGCTAGACTGGACAAAGGTTTCCGCCCTTTTTCGTGCCCATGAAATCCGGCCTCTTGCCCCGTGCCCTCGATCCCTCGCGAATGACCGCTGGACTTCCTGCCAGGAATAGCTTTCAATGGAGGGAGTCCCCTCTCGCAGGGGAACCCAATTGAATGGAAACGAGGCAAGTTTTGAATGGTTGTTGCAACTGACATAATTATGTCCCCTCTCGCAGGGGAACCCAATTGAATGGAAACGTAAAATCTGCGGGCCTGTTCATCCGTCATGTCGCAGGGTAGTCCCCTCTCGCAGGGGAACCCAATTGAATGGAAACCCGCGATCGCCTGTCGGGCATGGTACGACCGCGATTGGGGTAGGGTCCCCTCTCGCAGGGGAACCCAATTGAATGGAAACATCGAAAGTCAATCATCTAAGCGCAAAGTTGACAGGTCCCCTCTCGCAGGGGAACCCAATTGAATGGAAACTACTGGCGCGATCGCTCAATATCAGTTAGCTGTGGAGTCCCCTCTCGCAGGGGAACCCAATTGAATGGAAACCTGGATGAGTTAGGGCCACTGGAAACAATGGACAGATTGATTTCTGCTGTAGTCCCCTCTCGCAGGGGAACCCAATTGAATGGAAACTTGATCGTAGTTAGTGTAAGCGTGGCGGGCATAGGTTGTCCCCTCTCGCAGGGGAACCCAATTGAATGGAAACATGCCAGCCCTGTCTCCGTCCATGAGGCGCGTCATCAGTCTGGTCCCCTCTCGCAGGGGAACCCAATTGAATGGAAACTTGAGGTTTTACAGATTTGGTGCTGCCACTTTTCCTGGTCCCCTCTCGCAGGGGAACCCAATTGAATGGAAACTGGCACTGGAGGTGCAGCTAATTTAGGCTGAGCGACCACTGGTCCCCTCTCGCAGGGGAACCCAATTGAATGGAAACTTATTTCGTGGCCTCGGCTAGATCTCAAGAGGTTCGAGGCTTTTACCTTGTCCCCTCTCGCAGGGGAACCCAATTGAATGGAAACTCGTTTGCGGCGGGGATACCTCCCCAAAACAAAACGAGTCCCCTCTCGCAGGGGAACCCAATTGAATGGAAACTGATGGATGAGAATACTATCCTCTTTAGGAGGGATGCTACTAGTCCCCTCTCGCAGGGGAACCCAATTGAATGGAAACGCGGAGTGAGGGAGAAACAGTAACATCCCTAAGAGGCGGTCCCCTCTCGCAGGGGAACCCAATTGAATGGAAACCGTAGATAATGTATGTGGTATCAATCAAATCGGGGTAGGTCCCCTCTCGCAGGGGAACCCAATTGAATGGAAACGGTTCTCGCTCCAGGCTCAGGCCACGAACGCGCATCCCCTCGTCCCCTCTCGCAGGGGAACCCAATTGAATGGAAACTGACGGCATTCCGCGCACCCTGGAGGGTCACGATTTGGCCGGGGTCCCCTCTCGCAGGGGAACCCAATTGAATGGAAACCAACAGAATTAGGGCCAATAGCCAGTTTCGTAGCCAGTGTCCCCTCTCGCAGGGGAACCCAATTGAATGGAAACCCTGTAGTGTTACCTAGTTGGTGCCCATGCCAGAATCCCCACCCAGTCCCCTCTCGCAGGGGAACCCAATTGAATGGAAACCTGCGGGGGCAAAAGCCAAACAATACGATAATAGGTTGCCTGTCCCCTCTCGCAGGGGAACCCAATTGAATGGAAACCTCCGTTGAAAATTGGCTAGCTTATTCAGTTCACGACCAGTCCCCTCTCGCAGGGGAACCCAATTGAATGGAAACAATGTACGTAACTTCGTAGATTCGCATAAAGGAAGTTATGTAAAAAAGGTCCCCTCTCGCAGGGGAACCCAATTGAATGGAAACCTCTCAGATACAGGCGCGAAGTGATAGGAATCTTTCAGGTCCCCTCTCGCAGGGGAACCCAATTGAATGGAAACTGGAATGCCACAGATGCAGCCCTGCAAAAGCAAATTGAGGCCAAGTCCCCTCTCGCAGGGGAACCCAATTGAATGGAAACTAATGGCAGTTTTGTTAAGGCTGAGGGAAAGCGTAGTGGTCCCCTCTCGCAGGGGAACCCAATTGAATGGAAACACAGGAAAACGGAATTCACGCCGTTCCACCAAGCACTCCAAAGTCCCCTCTCGCAGGGGAACCCAATTGAATGGAAACCAGTTGAAGGGGCTAGGCTTCAACCCCACTGGCAATGCAGGTCCCCTCTCGCAGGGGAACCCAATTGAATGGAAACCCCAAACTAAGGTGAGCATTTCCGGGTTGGCAGCAGCGGCGTCCCCTCTCGCAGGGGAACCCAATTGAATGGAAACAAGATTATCAATTAAAACCTGTTCAGCCTGTTGTAAGCTGACGTCCCCTCTCGCAGGGGAACCCAATTGAATGGAAACTGGCCCTGGCAGGAATTCAGGAGTATACACCGACTGACGTCCCCTCTCGCAGGGGAACCCAATTGAATGGAAACCAATCAGAGCTTGCCGCACATTGGCATCGTTAGCGCGGGCACTGGTCCCCTCTCGCAGGGGAACCCAATTGAATGGAAACAAAGGTAAGAAACGCGCACGGGATAGCAAAGACGAAGTCCCCTCTCGCAGGGGAACCCAATTGAATGGAAACCAAGTTCCGCCATGCGGGCACCTACTGTAAGTTACTGTAGTCCCCTCTCGCAGGGGAACCCAATTGAATGGAAACCTGTGCGGTTGAAGCGGACTCCGACCGCGAAAGAATTGGCTGTCCCCTCTCGCAGGGGAACCCAATTGAATGGAAACAGGAGGCAACGCCCCTGAAAGCGTTGCCTCAAATACTGGATGTCCCCTCTCGCAGGGGAACCCAATTGAATGGAAACACTCCGGTAATCGGCAGTCGGGGGATGCTATCTAACTCAGAAGTCCCCTCTCGCAGGGGAACCCAATTGAATGGAAACTTGAAATGGGGCCAAAACCTAGTTGCTGGTAGTAATGGTCCCCTCTCGCAGGGGAACCCAATTGAATGGAAACCTCCCCTGGTCGGCCCTCGCTCTGGCTCTCTTGCACCTGTCCCCTCTCGCAGGGGAACCCAATTGAATGGAAACCTCACTTCAGGCTGTTGTGGCATGGCGAGGCCGGGGGGTGCCGTGAGTCCCCTCTCGCAGGGGAACCCAATTGAATGGAAACCTGTTCTGCGATTTGCCGGAGGACGAGGAAGGGCGGCAAGTCCCCTCTCGCAGGGGAACCCAATTGAATGGAAACTTGGTGGCGAAACCGAGCATGATCTTCGTCTCGTCAAAGTCCCCTCTCGCAGGGGAACCCAATTGAATGGAAACCTATTGAGGATGACCGGAGGCGGTAGGGTGATGATAAATGTGTCCCCTCTCGCAGGGGAACCCAATTGAATGGAAACCGTGACGTGAGGATGGACATTTTTACACGGACACCAGTCCGGTCCCCTCTCGCAGGGGAACCCAATTGAATGGAAACTGGCGATCGCAAAGTCGCTGGATTCAGTTGTCAGGAGTCCCCTCTCGCAGGGGAACCCAATTGAATGGAAACTCGACTGCGGTACGACAACAATGATGGGTCGGGCGATGTCCCCTCTCGCAGGGGAACCCAATTGAATGGAAACGGCGCTTCGGATGATTACGACATTGGCGCTTGGGCAAGTCCCCTCTCGCAGGGGAACCCAATTGAATGGAAACGTCATCGGTTGAACACTAGGATCAACCTTGATCGCGTCCCCTCTCGCAGGGGAACCCAATTGAATGGAAACTCGCCGTAGACAACCTCAACACATTCGTCCCACGGAATAGACCGTCCCCTCTCGCAGGGGAACCCAATTGAATGGAAACTTCAAAATTCGTTGATTGTTGGCCTCAATTTGCTTTGTCCCCTCTCGCAGGGGAACCCAATTGAATGGAAACTCAATTCACTCTGATGGCACCTATGTAGCGACTGCGGACTTGTCCCCTCTCGCAGGGGAACCCAATTGAATGGAAACACATCGACATAATTGATTTTGACTCCATTATCCTTGGCCGTCCCCTCTCGCAGGGGAACCCAATTGAATGGAAACGCCCAACCGGGGGCGATTCACGGGGGATGTGATTGTATTTTGGGTCCCCTCTCGCAGGGGAACCCAATTGAATGGAAACCATATTTCGATGCGGTAAGGCAATTCGGCTTTAGCTCCGCTGGTCCCCTCTCGCAGGGGAACCCAATTGAATGGAAACTCCAGCGGGTCGAGGGTTGGCAGCATGTTAGGGTTGCTGTTATAGTCCCCTCTCGCAGGGGAACCCAATTGAATGGAAACCCAAATCAAATTGGCGGGAACTATCAATTACTCATCCTCATCCTGTCCCCTCTCGCAGGGGAACCCAATTGAATGGAAACCCGTTCTTGGGTGGTGTCCATTCCGCAGCTTGCACGGTCCCCTCTCGCAGGGGAACCCAATTGAATGGAAACACAATACAAACCCCGCTGGAAATGCCTACTGCCAACGGGGGTCCCCTCTCGCAGGGGAACCCAATTGAATGGAAACTAGAGTACGGCGTGGTCGTGCCTGCACTGGGATCGGTAGCAGTCCCCTCTCGCAGGGGAACCCAATTGAATGGAAACTGACGAACACAGCGGCTGCTCAGTCGAAATGCGAACCTTCGCGTCCCCTCTCGCAGGGGAACCCAATTGAATGGAAACTCTAACCGCACTGCCGTCCAGTCAGCGTAGATCCGGATACGTCCCCTCTCGCAGGGGAACCCAATTGAATGGAAACACTTGAGCGCCGCTGTAGGTTGCCTCCTGCTTCTCTGGCAGGTCCCCTCTCGCAGGGGAACCCAATTGAATGGAAACGTATCGCCGCAACAATGGGGGCAGCAAGGATTTGGGGTCCCCTCTCGCAGGGGAACCCAATTGAATGGAAACCAAATGTTGGCCAGTCGGCAACGGGTTGCCGCCATTCCCGCTGGTCCCCTCTCGCAGGGGAACCCAATTGAATGGAAACTTGCTGAAAAATCTTTTCGATCTTAGGCTCATGCCGACTGGGTCCCCTCTCGCAGGGGAACCCAATTGAATGGAAACGTCGGATGTTGTCACCCATTTTCGGTTTTTGGCAATTAGCGATCGTCCCCTCTCGCAGGGGAACCCAATTGAATGGAAACTGGCATTGGAGTCACCGGCTGGAGCCTCCAAGCCGACCGGGGTCCCCTCTCGCAGGGGAACCCAATTGAATGGAAACAACTGGATTTTGCTATCTGCTGCCACGCAATTGATCCCAGTCAAGTCCCCTCTCGCAGGGGAACCCAATTGAATGGAAACGATTCCGCAACGCATGACCTATCGCAGGTTGTTCTACTACATCTGGAGTCCCCTCTCGCAGGGGAACCCAATTGAATGGAAACAGGATACCCGCCGATTCAATATGGCCCTCGTCGGTCAAAGTCCCCTCTCGCAGGGGAACCCAATTGAATGGAAACCCAGGATGGGACTAGACTTTGTATTGGTGCTAAGGAAAGGTCCCCTCTCGCAGGGGAACCCAATTGAATGGAAACCCGATCGCTTATCTTCGCACTTCGCCAGAATGGGCTTTACTGGAGCGTCCCCTCTCGCAGGGGAACCCAATTGAATGGAAACGCAACCATAGCGATCGCCCTCTGCGACAACTTCAAGTCCCCTCTCGCAGGGGAACCCAATTGAATGGAAACCCACTAATAAGCGGTTAGGGCAAGGGCAACGCACGAAATTATTTAGGTCCCCTCTCGCAGGGGAACCCAATTGAATGGAAACCTTCTTTAATGAGTTGAGGTTTGAGTGATTGCATCTCTTGCCGTCCCCTCTCGCAGGGGAACCCAATTGAATGGAAACTTCCGGCGTGGCTAGCGCCAGGTGCAATGAATCGAGCAGGTCCCCTCTCGCAGGGGAACCCAATTGAATGGAAACTCGATTAGTTAAACCTTCAGAGTTAGCGAATATCAACGAAGTCCCCTCTCGCAGGGGAACCCAATTGAATGGAAACTGTGGGTTTCTTAATGTTGATAGTTCCGCTATCCCTTGTCCCCTCTCGCAGGGGAACCCAATTGAATGGAAACTTGGAGTGGGGCGAAGTTGAACGCGATCGCGTGTGTTCTGTATGTCCCCTCTCGCAGGGGAACCCAATTGAATGGAAACCATAGCGTCCCTGCAACCCTAAGCCCGCCCGCTTAACCCGAGTCCCCTCTCGCAGGGGAACCCAATTGAATGGAAACAGCCCGCTTGCAGGGTAGGATTCCCTTTTCCCAAATAAAGTCCCCTCTCGCAGGGGAACCCAATTGAATGGAAACACCTTTAAGTCTTTTGCTTGAGGTTTTTTCGGTGGTTCGTCCCCTCTCGCAGGGGAACCCAATTGAATGGAAACCGACGGCGTAGCCACTCCGCCGAAACCGGGCACAGATTGTCCCCTCTCGCAGGGGAACCCAATTGAATGGAAACGGTATGCGGCCATGCGTTCAGCGTGGGATTGATGAAGTCCCCTCTCGCAGGGGAACCCAATTGAATGGAAACCGGGGAAGGGTTACGCCGGATTTAATGCCGGGGTTCATCTTAGTCCCCTCTCGCAGGGGAACCCAATTGAATGGAAACACAACCTTCTAGATCGGGGTATAGCTTGAAGATTAGCCGCGCCGTCCCCTCTCGCAGGGGAACCCAATTGAATGGAAACTTAGGCTTTAGTGAAGGCGAGTTGAATACCTTGGTTGTCCCCTCTCGCAGGGGAACCCAATTGAATGGAAACGTCCACTTTGGGGCCAATCCAGAATTTAAAGAAATGTCCCCTCTCGCAGGGGAACCCAATTGAATGGAAACCTGGTCAGTGTAGATGTTGGGCGTTCCATCGGGCACCCAGTCCCCTCTCGCAGGGGAACCCAATTGAATGGAAACGGTTAAGCGTGGCCCCGATCACCTCGCCCGTTCGCAGTCCCCTCTCGCAGGGGAACCCAATTGAATGGAAACCGCTTCCACTGGAAAAGCCCAATCAAAGATTTCGAGTCCCCTCTCGCAGGGGAACCCAATTGAATGGAAACACTATATTGATGCTCCTCTGTCCCTGTAAAGAACCGAATATTGAAATGTCCCCTCTCGCAGGGGAACCCAATTGAATGGAAACAAGCTCAATACCTCACGGAACCAATTAGTAACTAATACTTGTCCCCTCTCGCAGGGGAACCCAATTGAATGGAAACCCATGTGGGGCATAAGGGTGAGATGACCTGCTTGCTTACTGTCGGTCCCCTCTCGCAGGGGAACCCAATTGAATGGAAACACCACGCTAAACCCCGTGTCTCCTGTGATGACCCGATGAAGTCCCCTCTCGCAGGGGAACCCAATTGAATGGAAACATAGTGCGTTTGTCGTATCTCAATCCAGATGTTGGTTTCTTGTCCCCTCTCGCAGGGGAACCCAATTGAATGGAAACATCTCAGCAATCGCCCCTATCGTGGAGACTCCGCCTATGTCCCCTCTCGCAGGGGAACCCAATTGAATGGAAACGTGTTGGATACCAATAAACACCTTTCCAACCTTGGTAAAAAACGTCCCCTCTCGCAGGGGAACCCAATTGAATGGAAACCCTGTGGATAGTTTGAATGGAAGTTTTGATTTAGGAAGTCCCCTCTCGCAGGGGAACCCAATTGAATGGAAACTTTCGACACTACCGACAAACGGGAGGAGAGCCTCTACAGTCCCCTCTCGCAGGGGAACCCAATTGAATGGAAACTTTCTTTTTAGGCATGGGTTAACTCCCAGTAGATAGCAGGTCCCCTCTCGCAGGGGAACCCAATTGAATGGAAACTTGCGATGTCCCAAACGTCTTAGCAATCTCTGTGTGGTCCCCTCTCGCAGGGGAACCCAATTGAATGGAAACTCGGGGCCAAGAGCGGTCATGATTCAAGCCTCCTGGTATGGGTCCCCTCTCGCAGGGGAACCCAATTGAATGGAAACGTGAACCAGTAGAACACGTCCTGCGATCGGTGCTGGGTCCCCTCTCGCAGGGGAACCCAATTGAATGGAAACTTGATTGATCCTTTAGTTGTCTTCAACCCAGCCGGAGTCCCCTCTCGCAGGGGAACCCAATTGAATGGAAACTTCCATTCGATAATAATTAGTGATTCCCCGTCGTGTTGTGCGTCCCCTCTCGCAGGGGAACCCATTCGAGCGAAACCTGTGAATATTCCGAAGATTACGATTTTGCTCGACCACGGCTATCATCCAGATGTTTTGAGAACAGCTTTACAGGCCATTTGCCCTCAGATTATGACAAAGATTCGCTTCCAACTTGCACCCAAGCCAACGCCGGCAGAAAAAGCGGCATCGGGCAAAATGGGGTTTGTGCCAGTGCCTGCCCGTTGGATTGTGGAACATTCCAATGCTTGGATGGAACGGTGCAAAAGCTTGGTTAAGAACTTTGAACGGACATTGGAGAATGCGACCGCGAAACTCAAGCTTTGCTTCATCCGCCTGATGCTCAAGCGCCTCGCCAATGAATAGATATCAAATGGGTTCTATAGAAAAAGTGACATGCTCCCTTCCTAATCTCAGTAGATCGCAAATTCACTCTAGAGATGGTAAATAAACTGCCGTGATGG
>ERZ1066139.82-NODE-82-length-25763-cov-7.682200_pt1 | contig 25763 bp, 27 predicted proteins | sample MGYA00382786_ERZ1066139 | MGnify/ENA primary metagenome ERZ1066139 (study PRJEB33369, sample SAMEA5778369) | biofilm metagenome | biome: Industrial cooling water; feature: Water cooling tower basin; material: Biofilm | place: United Arab Emirates | collected...
CGCCCATCATCACGGTGCGCGGTGACGGCGGTGCCGATGCGGGCGCCGCGACCGATCCCGGGGTGGCCGACACGGCATCCAGCATCGCGAGCGAGACCGAGGCCGAGAAGCCGGGTGCCGTGCTCGTGGGTTACGGCGCCAAGGGCCACGTCGCCTCGCGTCGCACGCGCGGGCGCACCGCGGCTCCCGCCCCCGCGGCCGCCGCTCCGGCCGCCGCACCGCGCCTCGCCTCGGTGCCCGCCGCCGACTCGGGCCCCGTCATCGCCAAGCCGCCCATCCGCAAGCTCGCGAAAGACCTCGATGTTGACCTCGCCCACGTGACTGCGACCGGCCTCGCGGGCGAGATCACGCGCGACGACGTCATCCGGCACGCGCAGCAGGCGAGCGTGTTCCGCAATATCCAGACGCCCGCGTGGCCGAGCGAGCGGGAGGACCGCATCCCCGTCAAGGGCGTGCGCAAGGCGATCGCCGCGGGCATGGTGAAGAGCGCGTTCAGCGCGCCGCACGTGAGCGTGTTCGTCGACGTCGACGCCACGCGCACGATGGAGTTCGTCAAGCGCCTGAAGGCGAGCCCCGACTTCGCCGGCATCAAGGTGTCGCCGCTGCTGATCATGGCCAAGGCGATGATGTGGGCCGTGCGCCGCAACCCGACGGTGAACTCGACCTGGACCGATACCGAGATCATCGTGCACCACTACGTGAACTTCGGATTCGCCGCGGCGACCCCGCGCGGGCTCGTCGTGCCGAACATCAAGAACGCGCAAGACCTGAGCCTGCGCGAGCTCGCCCAGGCGATCGAGCTCATGACCAACACGGCGCGCGACGGCAAGCTGCAGCCCGCCGACATGGCCGACGGCACGATCACGATCACGAACATCGGCGTCTTCGGCATGGATACCGGTACGCCGATCCTCAATCCGGGCGAGGTCGCAATCGTCGCGCTCGGCACGATCAAGCAGAAGCCGTGGGTCGTCGATGGCGAGGTGCGCCCGCGCTTCGTAACGACGATCGGCGGCTCGTTCGATCACCGCGTGGTCGACGGCGACGTCGCGAGCCGGTTCCTCGCCGATGTCGCCTCGGTGATCGAGGAGCCCGCGCTGCTGCTCGACTAGACGCCCGCGAGTTGCGATAACCTCACGAGAGAGTTCCGCGAGCGAAAGGCGAGCCGATGCCAGTGCGTGACGCGCATGCGCGAGCGTCTCGCTGGCGGAGCGCACGACTCGAGACGGCCCTCGCGCTCATCCCTGTGCTGCTGATCGCTCTCATCGCCATGCACGTTCTCGGGACCGTGGGCGCGACAGCGATCGGCGACGCCGGACCGATCGCATCCTCGGACATCGCGCATGCGTCTGCCCTCGGAGACGACGAGGATCCGCGGCCGGAGCAGCACCAGCGGGCGCACGATGAGGCGTGCGAGGTCGTAGCGCCGTCTGTGGTCTCGGGAGGATGCTCGTCTCCGCCCTCGGAGTGCGTCGCCTGCATCGAACGGTACCTGCCCGTGTCGGAACGGCCAGCCGTCCCGGCTCTTCCCCGGCCGCCTTCCCTCTACGAGTTGTCAATCAGTCGGACGTGACTCGCTGGGTCACCGCGTCGACCGGTGGGCCCGTCCGCGTATCGCGACGAGCCGGACCGACGATTCCCCGGTTGATGAAGACAGCCAGACAGAGGGTCCAACCATGTCGAAGTTCCGCCTGCTCTCCTTTACCACCGGCGTCATCGTGGTCGCCTTGACGGTCGGCGGGTGCGCCGACGACACGATGGGCGATATGCCGGGAATGGATCACGGCGCACCGTCCGCTCCGACCGAACGCGTCGACGCGTCTTCCGCATAAGCCCGTCGATGGTCGAGCGCGCTCGACTCGATCGCCAGGGCTTCACCGTCACGGCCGCCTCGTCACGGTCGTTCCTGAACCCCGTTGTTCGCCCATGCACGTCGGACCGCGGGACGCTGTGCGCGCCCCGACTGCTGCGCACTGCGCCCCGGTCCAGCCAGTAGAAAGAGTTTCATGATGAATCAGCAAATATCCCGCTCGCCGCTCGCCGTATCGCGGCGCAACTTCCTGGTCGGCGCGAGCGCCGTGGCTGCCGGCTTGACATTGGCGTCCTGTGCACGAGCGCCCGGCTTCCTCAGCCCCTCGGGTGAGGCCGTGCGCGAGAGCGAGCGGGATCGCCCGGCGAGTGGCCGGATCGTCGATGCGAACCTGATCGCATCGGCGACCGAGCTCGACCTCGCCGGCACGCTCGCCGCCACCTTCGCATATGGATCGGTTCCGGGACCGGTGATCCGGCTCGGGCTCGGCGACACGCTTCGCGCGCGAGTGCGCAACGACATGCAGGGCGATACCAGCGTGCACTGGCATGGACTGGCTCTGCGCAACGACATGGACGGAGTGCCGCCTCTCACCCAGGACCCGATCGCGCCCTCGAGCGACTTCGTCTACGAGTTCGTCGCAGACCACCCGGGCACCTACTGGTTCCACCCGCACGTAGGCCCCCAGCTCGATCACGGCCTGTACGGAGCACTCATCGTCGAGGATCCCGATGAACCGCTCGTGTACGACGCGGAATGGGTCGTCGTCATGGACGACTGGCTCGACGGGGTCACCTCGACACCCGACGAGGTCCTCGATGAGCTCCGGAGCGGCATGGGCGAGATGGACGGGATGGGTGATGGCAATGGAGCCCCGATGCGGATGGGTAATACCCTCATGGGCGCGGAGTCGGCGCTGCTCGGCGGTGATGCCGGCGATGTCTACTATCCGCACTACCTCATCAATGCGAGGCCGCCCGCTGACCCTCACACGTTCACCGGATCTGCCGGAGACAGGGTGAGAATCCGACTGATCAATGCGGGCAGCGACACGGCTTTCCGATTCGCGATCGGCGGCCACCGGCTCACGATCACGCACACCGATGGGTTCCCGGTGGTTCCTCTCGAAGCCGATGCGCTCGTGATCGGCATGGGCGAGCGCTACGACGTCGTGGTGACGCTCGAATCGGGAGCGTTCCCGATGGTCGCCGAGGCGGAGGGGAAGGCCGACCGTGCTTTCGCGGTAGTGCGCACGAGCAGCGGCCCCACCCCATCCGCGAACGCGGAGGTTCGCGAACTGTCGGGCAGGATCCCTACGGCCGACCAGCTCAGGGCCGGCTCGAGCGTGGATCTTCCTCGACGCGAGGTGTCGCGCGAACTCTCCCTTGCGCTCACCGGCGGCATGGCCCGCTACGACTGGGGCGTCAACGGGCGTCGATTCGATCCGGAACGAGCGTTCGAGGGTGCGCTCGAAGTGTCTTCCGGGGAGCGCGTGAGGCTCACGATCACGAATGAGACCGACATGTGGCACCCCTTCCACCTTCACGGCCACACCTATCAGCATCAGGGAGGAGGCCCGCGGAAGGACACCTCGATCGTGCTGCCGAAGAAGAGCCTCGTCGTCGAGTTCGACGCCGACAACCCCGGCGTCTGGGCGGCGCACTGTCACAACATCTATCACGCGGAGGCAGGCATGATGACGGTCGTCGGCTATCTCGACTCGTGAACGCGCCGCTCCGACGATGCCGCCCGGCGGACCGCGCCGATCGAGAGCGAAGCCGGGAGGCCGGGCGTCATGAGGGTTCGGCCGGCTCGAGCAGAACGAGGGGGATGACGCGGCGGGTCTTGCGCTGGTACTCCGCGTAGCCGCAGTACGCCGTCGTGACGCGCGGCCACAGTCGCGCCCGCTCGGCCTCGGTCGCCGTCCGCGCCCGGTATGGCCGCGGCTCTCCGCCCGCGTCGGCGACTACCACCCTCGGCTCGGCGACGAGGTTGAGGTACCAGGCCGGCGGCTGGTCGTCTCCGCCGCGCGACGCGACGACGACGAGGACGTCTCCCCCGGGCGACGTCTCGACGATCGGCACGGTGAGGATGGCCCGGCGCTCCGCGCCGGACTTCCGGCCGCGCGTCACGAGCTCGATGACGCGCATGCTGCCCAGCGAGGCTCCGACGCGTCCGTGCGTCAGCCGCAGCACGGCGCGATGGAGGGAGGTCATCGCGCGCATCGCGCGCCGGTTCGACATGGCCGCAGACTAGCCGTGCGACCCGAGCGCCCGCGCCGGGCGCGGTTCAGGACGCGCGGCGCGAACGCGCTCGCCGCTCCGCCGATCCACGCCGCTTTTCGGTGCCGTTCTCCTGAACCGCGAACACACCATAGGCCGCGGACGACGGCAGACCCGCTTATTGAGAACCGTTTTGACAACCGTTCTCGATAAGATCTAAAGTCGACGCATGATGAATCGCCGCCTACTCGCCCTCTCTGCCGTGCTCACGTCCTCGGCCCTCGCGATCGGTCTCGCGGGTTGCGCCACGACACCCAGCACGCAGACCGATGGTCTCTCGATCGTCGCCTCGACGAACGTGTACGGTGACCTCGCCGCATCCATCGCGGGCGACCTCGCGACCGTGACGAGCATCATCGACTCCCCCGCGCAAGACCCGCACAGCTACGAGGCGAGCGCTCAAGAACAGCTGGCGATCGCCAACGCCGACCTCGTCATCAAGAATGGCGGCGGATACGATCCCTTCATCGACAGCCTGGTCGACAGTTCGGGTTCAACGGCTACCGTCGTCTCGGCGGTCGAAGCGAGCGGGCTGCTCGACGATGGGGCGGGTGACGACTCCGATGCGCACGCTGGCGGTAATGAGCACGTCTGGTACAGCGTGCATGGCATGTCCGCGGTAGCCACCGCGGTGACTGCCGCCCTCGTTGAGGCCGACGCCGACAACTCCACTGTCTTCGAGACCAATCTCGAGAACTTCATCGACGAGCTCGACGCGCTCGAAGCGGAGACCGAGTCGATCGCTGATGAAGCCGGAGGAGGGGATGTCGTGGTCACCGAGGTCGTGCCCGTCTACCTGCTCAACGAACTCGGTCTCGCCGACGTCACGCCCGAGGAGTTCACCGAGGCGATCGAGGAGGGCGCCGACGTGCCCCCGCTCGCCCTGCAAGCGACTCTCGACCTGATCGCCTCCGGCGATGTCCGGATGCTCGCATACAACGAGCAGACGGCGAGCCCCGAGACCGAGCGGCTGCGCACGGCCGCCGAGGAGGCCGGCGTTCCCGTGGTCTCGTTCACCGAGACCCTGCCGGGCGCGCAAGACTATGTCTCGTGGATGCGCGCGAACCTCGAGGCGGTCGGCACGGCGCTGAACCCCTCGTGACGCGGCCGGATCGCTCGTCGCGCGACACTGACCCGATACTCACGATCCGCGGCGGCTCCCTCGGCTTCGGCGACCGCGTGCTGTGGAGCGGTCTCGACCTCGAGGTGCGCCCCGGCGAGTTCATCGCCGTGCTCGGCGCGAACGGCACCGGCAAGTCGAGCCTGCTCAAGGCGATGCTGGGCGAGCAGCGGCTCGACTCCGGCGAGGTGCTCGTCGATGGGCATCCGGCGCATCGAGGCCACCGCCGCATCGGGTACATCCCGCAGCAGAAGATCGTCGCGCCCGGCACCCCCCTGCGCGGCCGCGACCTCGTCGCGCTCGGCGTCAACGGTCACCGGTATGGCCCGCCGTTCACGACGAGAACCGATCGTCTCCGGGTGGATGCCTTGCTCGCCGCCGTCGGAGCGACCCACTACGCCGACCGACCGCTCGGGAGCCTCTCGGGCGGCGAGCAGCAGCGGCTGCGCGTGGCCCAGTCGCTCGCCGACGACCCCGCGCTGCTGCTGTGCGACGAGCCGCTCATGAGCCTCGACCTGCACCACCAGCGGGGGGTCAGCGAACTCATCGACGCGCGGCGACGGGATCACGGCACCGCCGTGGTCTTCGTCACCCACGATGTCAACCCCGTCCTCGGCATGGTCGACCGGGTGCTCTATCTCGCGCACGGCCGGTTCACGATCGGCGAGCCAGACGCGGTGCTGCGCAGCGAGGTGCTGAGCGGGCTCTTCGGAACGCCCGTCGAGGTCATCCGGGCGCACGGCCGTGTCGTCGTCGTCGGCGCCCCCGACGGCGAGCACCACCACGAGGTGCTCGCATGATCTCCGTCGACCCGGCCACGTACCTCCAGCTGCTCGGTCTCGTGCAGAACTCGATCATCGCCGCAGCCGTGCTCGGCATCGTCGGCGGACTCATGGGCGTCTTCGTGATGCAGCGCGACATGGCCTTCGCGGTGCACGGCATCAGCGAGCTGTCGTTCGCGGGCGCGGCGGCCGCGCTGCTGCTCGGCGTCAACGTGGTCGCGGGCTCGATCGTCGGATCTCTCGTCGCAGCGGCGATCATCGGCCTCCTCGGGGCGCGGGCGCGCGACCGCAATTCGATCATCGGCGTGCTCATGCCCTTCGGGCTGGGCCTCGGCATCCTCTTCCTCGCCCTGTACCCAGGACGCAGCGGCAACAAGTTCGGTCTGCTGACCGGCCAGATCATCAGCGTCGACCTGCCGCAGCTCGGGCTGCTGCTCGCGATCGGCATCGTGGTGCTCGTCGCGCTGCTCGTCGTCTGGCGGCCGTTGACCTTCGACAGCCTCGACCCGGAGGTCGCGAGCGCGCGCGGTGTTCCGGGACGCACGCTCAGCATCGTGTTCATGACGCTGCTCGGCCTCACCGTCGCGGTGGCGGTGCAGGTGATCGGCGCGCTGCTCGTGCTCGCGCTGCTCGTCACGCCCGCCGCGGCGGCACTGCGCGTCTCGGCCTCACCCGTGCTCGTGCCGGTGCTGAGCATGCTGTTCGGGCTCGTGTCGGCGGTGGGCGGAATCCTGCTCGCCCTCGGCGGCTCGCTGCCGATCAGCCCGTACATCACGACGATCTCGTTCGCGATCTACATCGTCTGCCGCGTGATCGGCGCCCGCGCGACTCGCGGAGCGGGCCGCCGCACCGCCGCCTCGCCGGGGGTCGGCCGATGAGGCGCAACACGTGGCAGCGGGAGGCGGTGCGCGCGGCGCTCGCCGAGAGCGCGAGTTTCGTGAGCGCGCAGGCGCTGCACGCCGCTCTGCGCGACAGCGGCTCGACGATCGGCCTCGCGACCGTCTACCGCGCGCTGAGCGACCTCGCCGAGGAGGGCGACGCCGACTCGCTCACGCAGGACGGCGAGGCGCTGTACCGGGCCTGCACGCCCGACTCGCACCACCATCACCTCATCTGCCGGCGGTGCGGCACGACCGTCGAGATCGAGGCGCGCGCGGTCGAGGAGTGGGCCAGGAGCGTCGCCCGCGAGCACGGGTTCACGGCCGCCGAGCACGTCGTCGACGTGTTCGGCCTGTGCGCCTCGTGCTCCGACTTGGCCGATCGGGCATCCAGGCCGTAAGCTGGGCGATTGTGTCGGGCGATCATTCGCCCTTCCTGTGCGCTCTCCGCCCCGTTCACCCGCTACTCGAACGGAACAGGCGGTGTCAGCGTGCCGACAAGTGACCTTGGGTGCGGCGCTCGCCGCACGGTAGCCGAATATTTGGAGGAACCATGGCAGCCGTCTGCCAGGTGACCGGAGCCGTTCCCGGCTTCGGGCACAACATCTCGCACTCGCACCGACGCACCAAGCGCCGGTTCGACCCGAACATCCAGAAGAAGACGTACTACGTGCCGTCGCTTCGCCGTAACGTCACGCTGACCCTGTCGGCGAAGGGCATCAAGGTCATCGACGCCCGCGGCATCGAGTCCGTGGTCAAGGATCTCCTGGCCCGTGGGGAGAAGATCTAATGGCCAAGCAGCAGGACGTCCGTCCCATCATCAAGCTCCGGTCGACGGCGGGCACCGGGTACACCTACGTGACCCGCAAGAACCGCCGCAACGACCCCGACCGCCTCGTGCTCAAGAAGTACGACCCGGTCATCCGCAAGCACGTCGAATTCCGTGAGGAGCGCTAAGTCATGGCGAAGAAGAGCAAGATCGCGCGCAATGAGCAGCGCAAGGTCGTCGTCGAGCGGTACGCCGCGAAGCGACTCGAGCTGAAGAAGGCGCTCGTCGACCCGAACGGCACCGACGAGTCGCGCGAGGCCGCGCGCAAGGGTCTGCAGAAGCTGCCCCGCAACGCCTCGCCCGTCCGCGTCCGTTCGCGCGACGCCGTCGACGGCCGCCCCCGTGGTGTGCTGACGAAGTTCGGCATCTCCCGTGTGCGCTTCCGCGACATGGCGCACCGCGGCGAGCTGCCCGGCATCACCAAGTCGAGCTGGTAGCACCCGCTCGCACCACGCACCACGCACCGCCTCGAGGAGGGGGCGCCCCGCACGGGGCGCCCCCTCCTCCCTTTTCCCGCACTCGATCGCGGGTTGCGCCGCACCGCGCCGAAATGCCCGGAAACACGCGGATGTGCTGGTACCGTCGAGGCGGTTCACGGTCAGATCACGACCGCGGGCCGTCTCCACCAACATTGAGGTCCGAGGAGGACACCATGAACCGTTCCGAGCTTGTCGCGGCCATCGCCGCTGAGTCGGGCCTGAGCCAGGCTGATGTGAACCGCGCGATCGACGGCCTCTTCTCGGTCGTCTCCGGCGCCGTCAAGAGCGGCACGAAGGTCGCCATCCCCGGCTGGATCGCCTTCGAGCGCACCCACCGCGACGCCCGCACGGGTCGCAACCCCCAGACCGGCGAGGCCATCCAGATCAAGGCGTCGTACGGCGTCAAGGTCAGCGCCGGCAGCAAGCTGAAGGCTGCCGCCAAGTAGGCATCCGCCTCACGAACGCCCGCGTCCGCGCGGTTGAGGGCGGCTCCCCGATGACGGGGGGCCGCCCTTCGTGCATTCGCGGGGCTCGGGCTGAGCCGCCGCTCAGCGCCGTCGCCTAGCCTGGAGGCGTGACGACCACCGCTCCCGAGACGCGCAGCGCGCCGCACACCGCGCCGAGCGCCGCGCCCCTGCCGTGGGGCGCGATCGGTGTTGCCGCGCTCGGCGGCTCCGCGCTCGTCGCCGTGCTCGTCGGGCTCGTGCTCGGCGGCGGGGCCGAGGCGCCCCTGCTGACCGACCCCGGAGCGGTCGTGCGGTACGGCCTCCCGATCGCCAAGCTCGCCGCGACCCTCGGTGCCGCCGGCGCCATCGGCGGCCTGCTGCTCGCCCTCCTCGCGCTCGCCCCCGAACGACTTGAGCACGGCCGCGCGCTCGATGTCGCCGCCGCCTCGGCCGCGGTGTGGACCGTCGCGAGCGCCGCCTCCGCGTTCTTCACCTTCCTCGCCGCCTACGTCGAGCCCGTCGCGCTCGACGACCGCTTCGGGCGGCTCATCGCGGCCTTCCTCAGCACGACCGAGCTCGGCCAGGCCTGGCTCGCGACGACGCTCATGGCCGCCGCCGTGACCGTGCTGTGCTTCGCGGTGCGCAGCCCCGCGGTGCTCGCGGGCGTCGCCCTCGTCGCGGTCGCGGCGCTCTGGCCCGTCGCCCAGACCGGCCACACGGGCGGCACGGCCGACCACGACGCGGCCGTGACCGCGGTCTATCTGCACAGCGTGTTCGCCGCGGCGTGGGTGGGCGGCCTGCTCACGATCGTGCTCGCCCGCCGAGCCCTCGCCGACCGTCTGCCGGTCGTGCTCGCGCGCTACTCGACGATCGCGCTCGTCGCCTTCATCGTCGTCGCGGCCTCGGGGCTCGTGAGCGCGCAGCTGCGCATGGGCGGCCTCGAGGCGCTCGCGACCCCGTACGGCGCGATCGTCGCCGCCAAGGTCGTCGCCCTCATCGGGCTCGGCGCGTTCGGGGCGGCCTACCGGCGCTCCCTCATCCGGCGCCTCGAGCGCGAGCAGCGGCCGCGCACGACCTTCTGGATCATCGTCACGGCCGAGCTCGCCCTCATGGGCATCGCCTCGGGGCTCGCGACGGCGCTCGCCCGCACGCCCACTCCCGTGCCGCAGGTGCCCGTCGACCAGCTCGCCGACCCGAGCCCCGCCGAGATCCTCACCGGAGCCCCGCTGCCGCCCGCCTTCGAGGCCTGGCGGCTCGCGACCGAGTGGGACCTCAATCTGCTGTGGGCCCTGCTCGCCGGCTTCGGCGCCTTCTTCTACCTCGCGGGGGTCGTGCGCCTGCACCGGCGCGGCGACGCGTGGCCGCTGCACCGCACCATCCTGTGGACGCTCGGCATGATCACGCTCGTCGTCGTGACGAGCAGCGGCCTCGCCGTGTACGAGCGCTACCTCTTCAGCGTCCACATGCTCGGCCACATGGTGCTCAGCATGGGCATTCCCGTGATGCTCGTGCTCGGGGCGCCCGTGACGCTCGCGGCACGGGCCATCCACGCCCGCAAAGACGGCTCGCGCGGGCCGCGCGAGTGGATCCTCGCGATCGTGCACTCGCGGTTCGCGAGCATCGTGGGCCACCCCCTCGTGGCCTCGGTCGTCTTCGCCGTGTCGCTGCTCGTCTTCTACTACTCGCCGCTGTTCTCGTGGGCCGTGAGCGACCACCTGGGCCACCAGTGGATGATCGTGCACTTCCTGCTCAGCGGCTACCTCTTCGTCAACGCCCTGATCGGCGTCGACCCCGCGCCGTATCGGCCGCCGTACCCGATCCGGCTCATCATCCTGCTCGCGACGATGGCCTTCCACGCCTTCTTCGGGCTCTCGCTCATCACGGGAACGGGGCTGCTGCTGCCCGAGTGGTTCGGCGCCATGGGCCGCGAGTGGGGCCAGGCCCCGCTCGCCGACCAGCAGACCGGCGGCGGCATCGCCTGGAGCGTCGGCGAGATCCCGACCCTCGTGCTCGCGATGCTCGTGGTCTGGAGCTGGAGCCGCGCCGACGGTCGCGAGACCAAGCGCCTCGACCGGCGCGCTGATCGGGACGGCGACGCCGACCTCGAGGCCTGGAACGCCATGCTCGCCGAGCGCGCGGCGGCGAGCGAGCGCGCGGGCGCCCGGGTCGCGGGTCGCACGGCGCCTGATCAGCCCTCGGGCGGGTAGACCGTCAGCACCGGCCCCTCAGGCCCGAGCACGACATCGCCGCGCACGACGAAGCCGAGCGGCTCGTCGCGAACGACGAGCACGCCGTCGAACAGCCGCTGCACGGTGACCGTGAACTGCACGCTCCCTTCGCCGCGCACGCGCCACACGCCGGGCCGGTCGCCCCGCTCGATAATGAGGTCGAGGGTGTCGTCGAGGCTCCAGACCGGCGGCTCGACCACGCGGTCGACGATCTCGATGCCGAAGGGGCAGCCCGCGGGCAGCAGCACCCGCTGCTCGGTGCACGCGAGCAGCACTTCCTGGAGCTCGCGGCGCACCGTGCGCTCGAGCCGCTCGCTCGGGCGCACGGCGAGCTCGATCCGGCCGCCGCTCGCCTCGACCCGCGTGGTCACCGAGTCGGCCCGCAGCAGCGGCTCGGTGAGCGCGACCGTCACGCGCGCCGGCACGAAGGCGCTGACCCGCACGGCCTCACCGGCGCCGGGCGTGCTCAGGGCGCGGTCGTTCACGACGAGCTGGTCGTGCTCGTCGGCGGCGACCTCGAGCGCGGCAACGGGGGGCTGCTCGAAGGCCCAGGCGGGCACGAGGCCGAGGGTCGGCGGTGCGGGTACGAGGCGGAAGGGCACGCGCACGGCATCCTGCTCACCCCCGTACTCGGCGACGACCGTGACGACGCCGTCGCCGCCGGTCTCGGTGCTGACGATGCGGTGGATGCTCGGCTCGCCCGCATCGCCGAGCGGCATCGCGGTGGGCGGCTCGAGGCCGGCGAGCCGCGCGGCGGTCACGAGGTCGTCGCGCGCGAGCGCGTCGAGGTAGCGCTCGACGTGGTCGGCGGGGGTCGCGCTCGTCGTGATGACGATCGCGAGCGCGAGGCCGCCGAGGCCGAGGATCGCCGCCGCGGCTCCTCCCCACACGAGCGCTGCCCGGGTCATGGGCCCAGCCTACGCACGCAGCGCGTGCGGGCCCGCCGCGCGTGCGAGCCTCGCTGCGGCCCGCGGCTACAGTGGAAGACCGCCGATCGGCGGCGTGACGGAGGGCGGGACACATGGCGGGGTCGCCCTCCTCCCTCAGCACCGAGCAGCTCGCGGTGCTCGAGCTCATCGAGTCGACGCGCGAGCACGTCTTCGTCACGGGCCGGGCGGGCACGGGCAAATCGACGCTGCTCGAAGCGTTCATCCAGGCGACCGACCGCACGGTCGTGGTGTGCGCGCCGACGGGGGTCGCGGCGCTCAACGTCGGCGGGCAGACCATTCACTCGCTGTTCCGGCTGCCGATCGGGCTGATCGCCGACCACGACTTCGACGACCCGCCCGAGCTGCGCCGCCTGCTCGCCTCCATCGACACGGTCGTGATCGACGAGGTCTCGATGGTGAGCGCCGACCTCATGGATGCGATCGACCGGCGCCTGCGCCAGGCGCGCGCGCGGCGGCACGAGCCCTTCGGCGGCGTGCAGGTGGTGCTGTTCGGCGACCCGTACCAGCTCGCGCCCGTGCCCGGTCGCGACGAGGGCGAGCGCGCTTACTACGCCGACCACTACCGCTCGATGTGGTTCTTCGATGCGCGGGTCTGGAACGAGGCCGAGTTGCGCATCGTCGAGCTGCAGACCATCCACCGCCAGCAGGACGCCGACTTCCGGGCCATGCTCACGGCCGTGCGGCACGGCACGGTCACCCCCGAGATCGGGTGGGCGCTCAACGAGGCCGGCGCGCGCCCTGCCCCCGATGACGGCGTGCTGACGCTGGCGACGACGAATGCGACCGTCACCCGCATCAACGCGGATGCCCTGCGCCGCCTGCCCGGAGACCCCAAGACCGCCCGTGCCGACATCGCCGGAGAGTTCGGGCCGAAGGGCGGCTACCCGGCCGATGAGGAGTTGCAGCTCAAGGTCGGCGCGCAGGTGATGTTCCTGCGCAACGACACGGGCGGCGACGGCCACCCGCGCTGGGTCAACGGCAGCCTCGGCACGGTCGAGCGCATCGGCCGCACCGTCATCATCGAGGTCGAGGGCGAGAGCCACGAGGTCGTGCCGGCCACGTGGGAGAAGTACAAGTACACCTATTCTGCGGCGACCAAGCGCGTCTCGAAAGACGTCGTGGCCGAGTTCACGCAGTTCCCTCTGCGCCTCGCGTGGGCGGTGACGATCCACAAGTCGCAGGGCTCCACCTACGACCGCGCGATCGTCGACCTGGGGCCGCGCGCCTTCGCGCCGGGCCAGACCTACGTGGCGCTCAGCCGCATCCGCTCCCTCGACGGGCTCCACCTCGTGCGCCCGTTGCGCCCGAGCGACATCATCGTCGACGACGATGTGCGGCGCTTCATGGCCGAGGCCGAGCCGGGTATCGGGCGCGCGATCGCGCCGCGGCTGTAGCGACGGCGTCTACTCCTCGTAGCCGACGTGCCCCGAGTGGTCGCCGAAGACGATCGTCGGCGCGGTCTCCTGCGGGGTGACGCTCGAGTCGACGGTCGGGCGCGGCAGCGTCGCGGCCACCGAGGGCGTGACGACGAGCGCGGTCAGCAGGGCGGCCGCGGCGAGCGCGGCTCCGGTGCGGAGCGGGCGGACGCGGGCCCCCACCCGCGTCCGCCGAGCATCCGCCCCCGCGAATGCAGCACCGGCCAGTCCCAGCAGAGATGCTCCCGCCAGCGGCACGGTCGCGAGCGAGCTCGCGAGGCCCGGCGAATCGGCGGTGACGGCGACCAGCAGCAACGTCGCCCAGAGCAGCACAGGGGTCACGAGAATCAGCGCGACCGTGCGGGGGGCGGGGAGCCACCGGGCTGAGAACGCGGCCCCCACCGCGATCGCCAGCTCGGCGGCTCCCGCCATCGCGAGTACAGCGCCGACTCCCCAGTCGGCGGTCGTGAGAGCCGCGGCACCATGGATGACGGCGGCCCCCGCCGCTGTCACCGCCACAAACACTCGACTCATTGCTGTTCCTCGCTTCTTCCCCTTGCCTGTACCCACCATTCGGCGCCCGCGCGAAACCGGTTTGGTGATGCCCGCAGACTTTTCGGGCGCAGGGAACAGCGCCGCACGGGGGGCACTCTCGGGTAGCGAGAGCGGAGACGCGAAGCGCGGCGATCGCGCTCGTCGCGCGGAAGCGCCGCGACGCCGCAGGAGCGGCGGCGTCGCCATCAATACGGAGGGGATGACGGGAATCGAACCCGCGCTATCAGCTTGGGAAGCTGAAGTTCTGCCATTGAACTACATCCCCGCGCGCTGGAGCTTGGAGCAATGGCCATTTCTGGCCATTGCCGCGACGCCAGCGCCGACGCCCGTCCCGGGCGTCGGTTATGCGCCCCGTCAGTGTAGCGAACCCGCCTGCGTCGATAGGCTGACCGCATGCTGCTGAGCGACCGCGACATCCGCACTGAATTGTCTTCGGGCCGCATCGGCCTCGACCCGCTCGACCTGGCGATGGTGCAGCCGTCGAGCGTCGACGTGCGGCTCGATTCACTCTTCCGGCTCTTCGACAACCACAAGTACCCGTTCATCGATCCGGCCGACGAGCAGCCCGAGCTCACGCGCCTGGTCGAGGCGAAGCCCGATGAGCCGTTCATTCTGCACCCGGGCGAGTTCGTGCTGGGCTCGACCTATGAGCAGGTCAGCCTTCCTGACGACGTCGCGGCACGCCTGGAGGGCAAGAGCTCTCTCGGCCGACTCGGCCTTCTTACTCACTCGACGGCGGGCTTCATCGACCCGGGTTTCACCGGGCACGTCACGCTCGAGCTCAGCAACGTCGCCACTCTGCCGATCAAGCTGTGGCCGGGCATGAAGATCGGGCAGCTCTGCTTCTTCAGGCTCAGCTCTCCGGCCGAGAACCCTTACGGAACGGGCGGTTACCTGAACCGCTACCAGGGTCAGCGCGGCCCGACGGCGTCGCGTTCGTGGCAGAACTTCCACCGCACCGAGATCGCTCCCACCGCCGACTAGACCGGCCGGGCGTCAGGCGCCGGCGAGGCTCGCGATGCGCTCGATGAGGTCGCGCGAACTGAACGGCTTGACGATGTAGTCGTCGGCCCCGGCGGTGTAGGCGCGGTCGATGTCGCTCTGCTGCGACTTCGCGGTGAGCATGAGCACCTTGACCTCGTGGTCGGGGTCGTCGACGCGAAGTTTCTCGAGCACGTCGATGCCGCTGACGCGCGGCATCATCCAGTCGAGCACGATGACTCCGGGGCGCCGTGCGGCGATCATCTCGAGGGCGGTCTCACCGTCGGTGGCGCTCTCAACGTCGTGCCCGGCCGCGCGCACCCGGTTCTCGAGCAGCAGCAGCACGTCGGGTTCATCCTCGACGATCAAGATCTGCGCCATGCGCAACCACGTCCCCTCGTGTTGTCGATAGTCTCTCACGCAGAGCGGCATTCGCGGCGCACCGAGGGCGTTCCTCGGCTCAGCAGAGGAGGCCCGATGAGCATCATCGCCCGCCTCGCCGCGATGTCGGCCCTTCGCCGGCGCGCTGTGATCGCAGTGCTGCTGGTGGCGACCGGCGTCATGGCATTTCTCTCGGTCGAGTTCAGCTTCTCCGACCCTGAACTCGCGGCGTGGTGGCCCGCTGCCGGCCTCGCCTCTGTCGCCGCCCTGCTCACTCGCCACCGAGAGCGCATGGTCGTGGTCGCTCTGGTGGTCGCGCTCACGGCGATCGGCAATCTCTTTGCGGGTCGCGACCCCCTGTTCGCCCTGCTTCTCGGGCTGGGCAACACCGTTGAGGTAGTCATCATCGCGGCGCTGCTCGGGCCCTACGGCGCCGTTCCGAGGCTCTCGACGGTGCGGCACGCCGGCCGGTTCATCGCCGTTGCTCTGCTCGGTGCCGCCGCCGCGGGAGCAGCGATCTCGGTGTCGGTGGCACTCTTTCTCGATCGCCCGCCTGTCGAGGCGTTCTTGCAGCTGACCGCGTCACATGCCACCGCGACGCTCGTCATGCTGCCGGTCGTCTTGGTGCCGATCACGCAGGTCACGGGGTGGCGCCGCCTCGAGGTCGTCGTCCAGTCGATCCTGCTGTTCGGAATCGTGGCTCTTCTGTTCTGGCCAGGAAACTCGTGGCCGGTCGCCTTCACTCCGGTGATCGGCATTCTCTGGTCGGCGTTCCGCTTTCCGATGCTGATCAGTGCCCTGCAGGTCTTTCTCACGTCGGCCGCCATGATCGTGCTGACGACGTTCGGGGGCGGACCCTTCGCTCTCTCCGACAGCGCCGGTCGGTCGATCGTCGTGCTCACTCAGACCTTCATGCTCGTCTTCGCGATCACGGCACTCGTGGTGTGCGCAGCTCGTGCCGACTGGGGCGCTGTCGTGAACCGTCTTCGCGCGCAAGAAGAGCTGCTGCGCACCGGCATCGTGGCCGCCGCGGTCGGCATCGTGATCGCCGAGCGCACCGACGGCGGGCTGCGGCTCGTCGCCCGCAACGATCGGGCATCGCGCATACTCGGCACGGGAGGCCCGCCGTTCGACATCGATGAGATCGATCGCGCCATCGAGGCTGCTGTCTCGGGCAACGTCGCCTTCGAACGAGACGGGCGCTCATTCGATGCGTCGATCGGCGAGCATCGCTCTGCTGATGGCCCGGGACTCGTCACGATCATCGTGACCGACGTCAGCGAGCGAGATGAGCGCGAGCGCGTCGCTCTCGAGAGCGCCGAGCAGTTGCGTCGCCTGAACGACCAGAAAGACGACTTCATCTCGGCCGTGAGTCACGAGCTGCGCACGCCGGTGACGAGCATTCTCGGCTTCAGCGAGCAGCTCGAGTCGTCGTCGCTGCCGCCTGAGGCCGCGCAGGCCGGCGAGATCATCGCTCGCAATGCGCGCCGCCTGGCCGACGTGATCGACGACGTGCTCGAGCTCAGCCGACTCGGTGCTCTCGGTGGGCCGCTCTCGGCCGCCGACCAGGTCGACCTGGTGAGGCTCGCGACGGAGTGCGCGAGCGACTCTGAGGGTCTCGCGCTGCGTCGTCGCGTTAGGGTGACGGTGTCGGCCCCCGACGGCCCCATCGTCGTGCGGTCGCGCGCGCGCGAACTGGTGCGGGTGTGCGCCAACCTGCTGTCGAACGCGGTGAAGTTCTCGCACGACGAGGGCACCGTCACGATCGACGTGCGCCGTGATGGCGAGGGCGCTGTCGTGCGCGTCATCGACCACGGCCTCGGCATTCCCGACGAGCACCGCGAGATGGTGTGGGAGCGCTTCGCGCGGGCCCCCATCGACAGCCACCGCGCCGTGCCGGGAACGGGGCTGGGGTTGCCGATCGTCAAGGCTCTCGTCGAGACCCGCCTCGGCGGAACCGTGTCGATCTCAGAGACGGCGGGCGGCGGCACGACAGCAGAAGTGCGCCTGCCGAGCGAGGCGCCAGCGCTATCGTTGGCGCACGAGGGCGACCGACCCTCCGCACCGAGTCGAGGATGAACCATGGATGCTCGAGGGCTTGCCGCTCGTCTCCACGACCTGCCCGCCCTGCCCCGGCGGGTGCTCATCGCCGCGCTCATCGTCGCGGCCGTCGGCATCGCCCGACTGAGCCTCGTCGCCATCAGCCCCGACGCCCCGATCGCCCTGTGGTGGCCGGCGATCGGCGTGCTGTTCTTCGCGGTGCTCGCTAGTCGAGGTCGCCGGCTCGCCGTGAGCGTCGTCGTCGTGATCGCGGTGGCGATCGGAAACCTGCTCGGCGGTCAGCCGCTCGAGCTCTCGCTCGCCTACGGCCTCACCAACGCGATCGAGGTCTGGGTCGTCGTGCGCGTTCTGACCGGGGGCGCGGCGCACGCGCGGTTCACGACGCTGAAGCACATCGGTCGCTTCTTGATCAGCGTCGCGGTCGGCACGCTGCTCTTCTCGATCTTGACCGCGGCGGCGGCGGCTCTGCTCGCCGGGGCCGACCCGGCCCTCGTCGCCTCGTCGCTCATCACCTCGCACGCCAGCGCGTTCTTCGCCGTCGCGCCGCTCGCCCTGGTGTCGCCAAGCATTCCCCTGCGGGTGCCCGCGTGGGAGCCGCTTGTGCAGACCCTCTCCCTGGTGTTTCTCACGGTCGTCGTCTTCGCCCTCGCGGGCGCGCTCGCGCTCACGTTCTTGATCATCACGACGCTCATGTGGGGGGCGTATCGACTGCCGCCGATGACGGTCGCCCTGCAGACGGTCACCCTGGCGGTCGCAGCGACCCTCGCCACCGCCACAGGTATCGGCCCCTTCGCCCTGCTGCTCGACACCGATGAGCGCGGAGCCATCTTCGCGCTGCAGCTGTTCATCATGACCCACGCCGCCGCTGCGCTGTTCGTCTCGGGCCAGAGCGCGGACTGGAATAGGGCGGTCGACTCGCTCGCGGCACGCGAGCGCGATGCCACGCTCGTGGCCGATGAGCTCTTGCAGCTCAACGCGCAGAAAGACGACTTCATCTCGGCCGTCAGCCATGGGTTGCGCACACCTGTGACGAGCATTCTGGGCTTCTCTGAGCAGCTCGTCGACGCCGACCTCGACCCCGAGACTGATCAGGCCGCGCGCATCATCCACCGCAACGCGCGCCGGCTCGCCGACGTCATCGAAGACGTGCTCGAGCTCAGTCGCCTGAGCACGAATGAGGGCAGTACGCGCCCTCCGGCCGACCTCGACCTGTGCCTCTTGCTCGAGAACTGCATCGACGACACCCTTGTGCTCGCGCCCGCCGCACGCGCCGTGACTGTCGAACGTCAGTTGCCCGATGTCCCCGTGATCATTCACGCCGTCGAGCAAGATCTCGTGCGCGTCTTCTCGAACCTTCTCACCAACGCCTTGAAGTTCAGCCCTGCCGAGAGCACAGTCGTGGTTGAGCTCATCGCTCCAGCCGGATCAGCCTGGGTCGACGTGCGCATCGACGATGAGGGTCCCGGCATTCCGTTGGCTGAGCAAGAGGCGGTCTGGGAGCGCTTCTACCGAGTGCAATCACCTCAGCACCGTGACGTGCCCGGCACCGGCCTCGGCCTGCCGATCGTGCGCGCGCTCGTCGAGCACCGCATCGGCGGGCAGGTGACCTTGAGCTCTGACGGTGTGGCGGGCACGAGCGTCGTCGTGCGCATTCCGCGCGCGCCCCTGTCGATCGCTCCGCCGACTCAGTCGGCCGCGCGATAGTCGCCGGGCCAGGCGGCCAGCTGCCAGCCGAGCCACGGGCTGAAGGCGAAGGGTGCTGCTTCGACCGAGGCGCGAAGCTCGCTCGGGTCGACCCACGCCCACTCGGCGACCTCGTCGTCTGCGGGGGCCACGTCGGTCGCGGCACGCGCGACGTAGACCGGGCAGATCTCGTTCTCGACGATGCCCGAGGCATCGACCGCGCGGTAGCGGAAGTCGGGCAGAGCCACCTGCACGTCGGTGAGCTCGAGACCGAGTTCGCGCTGCGCTCGGCGCACGATCGCCTCGGCCGTGTCTTCGCCGGGTGCCGGATGCCCGCAGAACGAGTTCGTCCACACCCCCGGCCACGTGGCCTTGCCGAGCGCTCGGCGGGTGACGAGCACGCGCCCCTGCGCGTCGAACACGTGGCACGAGAACGCCAGGTGCAGGGGCGTGTCGACGGTGTGTACGGTCGCCTTGGGGGCTGTGCCGATGACGTCGCCGTCGTCAGACAGCAGCACGACAGTTTCAGGAATCTCGCTCATAGGCCGCGGTAGTCTGCTCGGGTGAAGAGGAACGACCAGTCGAGCCTCGCAGAGGCGCGAGCCGCCTTGGTCGACGCTGTGCTGCAGCGCTTCTTCAGCCTATCCAAGAAGCGCGCGGCTCCTCTGGGAGCCCACTACGAGCACCTCTGGGGTCTGCTCGAGCGCAACACGCAGGGCGGCAAGCGATTCAGACCGCGCATGGTCATGGCCGCCTATGAAGGACTCGGCGGCGAAGATCGGGATGCTGCTGCGTACGTGGGCGCGGCCTTCGAGCTGCTGCACACCGCCCTCATCGTGCACGACGATGTGATCGACCGCGATTTCGTGCGGAGGGGCATCCCGAACATCTCCGGCGCCTATCGCGACCACGCCGTCGATCGGGGCGTCAGCGTCGAGATCGCCGAGCACCGCGGAGTGTCGGCGGCGGTCATCGCGGGCGACCTCGCGCTCTTCAATGCCTACCGGCTCATCGACAAGAGCGGTGTGGGCTCGCCCGTGCGCGAACGCCTGCTCGACGTGCTCGATGAGGCGATGTTCACGAGCGCAGCGGGCGAGCTCATTGACGTCGACTTCTCGATCGACCCCGATATGCCGCTCGTCGACGACATTCTCACCATGGAGCGCCTCAAGACGGCGGTCTACTCGTTCGAGTCGCCCCTGCAGGCCGGCGCGATTCTCGCCGGGGCTCCCGAGAGCACGGTGGCGACCCTCGGCGAGTTCGGCCGCGATATCGGCATCGCCTATCAGATCGTCGACGACGTGCTCGGCGTGTTCGGCGAAGAAGAGGCGACCGGCAAGACCACGATCGGCGATCTGCGCGAGGGCAAGCGCACCGTCATGATCGCCTTCGCGTGCTCGACGCCGGCGTGGGCCCGCCTGTGCGAGCTCATCGGCAAGGCCGACCTCTCGCTCGACGAGGCGAGCGAAGCGCGGCTGCTGCTCATCGAGTGCGGAGCCAGGGCATTCGCCGAAGACCTCGCCCGCGGTTACGCCAACCGGGCCCTCGCGAGGCTCGCCGAGCCGCACATTCCCTCCGCCCTGCGCGACGAGCTGCACCCCGTCGCCGAGACCGTGCTGAAACGGGTGCGATGAACCGCCTGAGTCTCTACGACCGCGTCGCCGACGAGACAGCCTCGACCGTGATCCGCCGCTACTCGACCTCATTCGGGCTCGCCTCGCGCCTGCTCGAGGCGAGCGTGCGCCAGCACGTCGAGAACATCTACGCGCTCGTGCGCGTGGCCGACGAGATCGTCGACGGCGGTGTCGCCGAGGCGGGCCTCGACGCCGTGCACGCCGCGCGGTACCTCAACGAGTTCGAGGCCGAGACGAACGCCGCGATGCAGTCGGGCTACTCGACGAACCTCGTCGTGCACGCCTTCGCCCGCACGGCGCGCGAGGTCGGCTTCGGGGAGGAGCTCACCGAGCCGTTCTTCCACTCGATGCGCATGGACCTCACCGACACCGAGCACGACCAGCAGAGCTTCGACCGCTACGTCTACGGCTCGGCGGAAGTCGTCGGGCTCATGTGCCTGCGGGCGTTCGTTCAGGGTGTCGACATGACGGCCGAGCAGAATGAGCGCATGGTCGCCGGTGCGCGCGCGCTCGGAGCCGCCTTCCAGAAGGTGAACTTCCTGCGCGACCTCTCGGCCGACTTCGAGACGCTCGGGCGCAGCTATTTCCCCGGGGTCAACGTCGATTCGTTCACGGATGAGGACAAGGTGCGGCTGCTCGACGACATCGACGCCGATCTGCGCACCTCCGCCGCGGTGATCCCCGACCTGCCCAAGGGAAGCCGCCGCGCCGTCGCGCTCGCCCAGGGGCTCTTCGCCGAGCTGTCGGTGCGCCTGCGCCGCACGCCGGCGACCGAGCTCATCCGCGCCCGCGTCCGCGTGCCCGACCCGGTGAAGGCCCGCATCGCCCTCGGCGCCCTCGCCGGCCGCACCCCCCGCCCGCGCGCCGCTCGCCCCCACACCGCGGCCCGCCCTGCATCGATCGGAGCCGAGTCATGAGCCGCGTCGTCGTCATCGGCGGAGGCATCGCCGGCCTCTCGAGCGCCGCCCTGCTCGCTCGAGACGGTCATGAGGTGACCCTCGTCGAGAAGCGCGATCAGCTCGGCGGGCGCGCCGGCTCATGGGAGAAAGACGGCTTCCGCTTCGACATGGGCCCGTCGTGGTACCTCATGCCGGAGGTCTTCGACCACTTCTTCAAGCTGTGCGGCACGAGCGCCGCCGAGCAGCTCGAGCTCGTGCAGCTCGACCCCGGCTACCGCGTCATCACGCAGGGCTTCGACGAGCCGACCGACATCGCGGCCACGCGCGACGAGAACATCGCCCTGTTCGAGTCGATCGAGCCCGGCGCGGGCGCCAAGCTCGAGGCGTACCTCGACTCGGCGCTCGACACCTACGAGATGGCCAAGAAGCGCTTCCTCTACACGAGCTTCGCCTCGTTCGGCCCGCTGCTGCGCGGCGACGTGCTCGTGCGCACGGCGAAGCTCGTGAAGATGCTGCTGCAGAACCTCGACGACTACGTCGGGCGCCGCTTCCGCGACCTGCGCTTGCGGCAGATCCTCGGCTACCCCGCGGTATTCCTCGGCTCGTCGCCCTTCCTCACCCCGAGCATGTACCACCTCATGTCGCACCTCGACCTGACCGACGGCGTGCTCTACCCGATGGGCGGCTTCACCCGCCTCATCGAGCGCATCGCCGCGGTGACCGAGGAGCAGGGCGTGAGCATCCGCACCTCGTCGCCCGTCGCGCGCATCATCGTCGACCCGGCTGGGAAACGAGCACAGGGCGTGGAGCTCGAGGGAGGCGAAATCATCGAGGCCGACATCGTCGTCTCGGCCGCCGACCTGCACCACACCGAGACCCGGCTGCTGCCCCCCGAGCTGCAGACCTACCCGCAGTCGTACTGGGACAAGAAGACGGCGGGCCCCAGCGCCCTGCTGATGTACCTGGGCGTGAAGGGCGAGCTACCGCAGCTCGAGCACCACACGCTGCTGTTCACGGCCAACTGGCGCGAGAACTTCGAGTCGATCTTCGGGCCGCAGCCCACGCTGCCCGACCCGGCCTCGCTCTACATCTGCAAGCCGAGCGGCATCGACCCCTCGGTCGCGCCCGAGGGCCACGAGAACGTCTTCGTTCTCGTGCCGGCGCCCGCCGATCTCTCGTTCGGCCGTGGCGACGTCGATGGTGACGGCGACACCCCGCTCGAGGTCTATGGCGATCGCATCGTCGCGCAGATCGCCGAGTGGGCGAAGATTCCCGACCTCGCCGACCGCATCGTCGTGCGGCGCACCTACGGGCCGGGCAACTTCAACGACGACCTCAACGCCTGGCGCGGCACGGCGCTCGGGCCGGCGCACATCCTCTCGCAGAGCGCGTTCTTCCGCGCCGGCAACGTCTCCAAGAAGGTCACGGGCCTCTACTACGCGGGCGGCTCGACCATCCCCGGCATCGGCCTGCCGATGTGCCTCATCAGCGCCGAGATCCTCGTCAAACGGCTGCGCGGTGACACCTCGACGGGCCCGCTGCCCGAGCCGCTCGAGCGCACCGTGCACGCCGACCCCGCCGCGGCCGCTGCCTGACGGCCGTTCCGAGCGATGTCCCTCGTGAACTTCGCCTACCTCGCGGCGCTCGCCGTGGCCCTCACGGGCATGGTGCTGCTCGACCGCCGCTTCGGCCTGTTCTTCTGGCGCGACGCGCGCCGGGCGGCGATCGTGCTCGTGGTCGGCGTCGTGTTCTTCCTCGTCTGGGATCTCGGCGGAATCCTGCTCGGCATCTTCTTCCGGGGGCAGACCGACTTCATGACGGGGCTGCTCATCGGCCCCGAGCTGCCGATCGAGGAGGTCTTCTTCCTCACCCTGCTCTGCTACAACACGATGAACGCCTACACGGCGGCGGGCGACTGGCTCGACGGCCGGTGGTCGCGCCGGGCATCCACCGCCACGATCGACGGGGGGGCGGCGGGATGACCTACACCCTCCTCAACGTCGTCTTCCTCGCCGTCGTCGCTCTCGTCGCCATCGCGGCCGTCGTCGTGCGCCGCGCCCCGCGCTGGCGCGCGGTGGGGCTCGCCGCCGTGCTGCTGCTCGCCCTCACGGCGATCTTCGACAACGTCATCATCGGCACGGGACTCGTGGCCTACGACGACAGCCTCATCAGCGGGCTGCGCATCGGCCTGGCCCCGATCGAGGACTTCGCCTACACGGTTGCGGCGCTCGTGCTGCTGCCCGCGGTGTGGGAGCTGCTGCGCCGCTCGCCCAGCCGCCATGATGGGGAACCGTGAGGACCCTCGGTCAGCTGCTCGTCAGCTCGCGCCCCCTGAGCTGGATCAACACGGCGTTCCCCTTCGCGGCCGCCTACCTGCTGACGACGGGCCGCATCGACGCCGCGTTCATCATCGGCACGATCTACTTCCTCATCCCGTACAACCTCGCGATGTACGGCATCAACGACGTCTTCGACTACGAGAGCGACCTGCGCAACCCGCGCAAGGGCGGCGTGGAGGGGGCGCTGCTCGATCCGAGCATCCACCGCACGACGCTGTGGGCCGCGGTCATCACGAACGTGCCGTTCCTCGTCGCCCTGGTCGCGCTCGGCTCGCCGCTGTCGTGGCTCGTGCTCGCCGTCAGCGTCTTCGCGGTGATCGCCTACTCGGCGAAGGGCCTGCGCTTCAAAGAGAAGCCCTTGCTCGACTCGATCACGTCGTCGACGCACTTCGTGAGCCCCGCTGTCTACGGCCTGGCGCTCGCGGGCGCGGTATTCACGCCGGCGCTGTGGCTCATCCTCATCTCGTTCTTCCTGTGGGGCATGGCCTCGCACGCCTTCGGAGCGGTGCAAGACGTCATCGCCGACCGCGAGGGCGGTCTCGCCTCCATCGCGACCGTCATCGGCGCCCGGGCGACGACGCGCTTGGCGGTCGCGGCCTACGCGCTCGCGGGGCTGTTGCTGCTCGGCACCGAGTGGCCGGGGCCGCTCGCACTGCTCGCCGCCGTGCCGTACGTCGTCATCGTGGCCCGGTTCTGGATGATCACCGACGAGACCGCCGAGACCGCCAACCGCGGCTGGCGGCGTTTCCTGCTGCTCAACTTCGTCGCCGGGGCGATCGTGACGATGCTCATGATCTACTGGGCGATCAACCGCTGAGCCTGCCGGCTGCAGCTTGACCTCTACAGCCCGCCCGCGAGCCCGATCGCGACGAGCAGCAGCACGGGCGCGAGGCCGAGCACGATGCTGACGCCGAGGGCGAGCGTCGCGATCGCGCGGCCCCCGAGCCGCGGGGCGGCGCGCAGGGCGAGCACGGCCGCGAGGGCGGTGAGCGCGGCGATGACGGCGGCGACCGCGAGCGACCCGAGCGTGAGCGCGATCGGGTCGATGCCGGGGATGCTCACCGCACCGGTCGCGACGACCGTCTGCACCACGAAACCGAGCAGGGTGAACCCCGTGCCCGCGCGAGCGAGAGCGGCGGCCCGGTTCGGCCCGGGGCGCAGGCCGCGGGCGAGCTCGGGCCCGAAGGCCGAGAACGGGTCGGGCTCGCGGTGCGGGCGGCCCTGCCACGCGGCGCCGTCCCACCACTGCTCGTAGCCGGGGCGGTCGAGCAGCGGCTGCCAGCCGGCCGCCGAGCGGTCGAGCTCGAGCCCCTCGTCGTCACGGCTCACAGTTCGTACCGGTACCCGAGCTCGGCGGGGTACTCGCCCCGCGCGGTCAGGTGCGCGGCCGCCTCGGCGAGGTGGTGCAGCGTGAGGCCGAGGATCTGGGGGCCGAACGAGATGCGCCCGACTCCGAGCTCGGCGAGGCGCGCGAGGGGTAGGTACCCGGGATGCGCGAAGACCGCGATCGGCGCGCGCACGGCGGCCACAGCATCCGCCACCATCTGCTCGGTGCGCAGGCCGAGCATGAAGATGCTCGTGGCGCCGGCGTCGACGTAGGCGTTCGCGCGGTCGATCGCCTCGTCCCAGTTGTCGGGGGATCCGGCGAGGGTGTCGGTGCGCGCGTTGATCGCGAGCGGCACCCCGGCCGCATCGGCCGCGGCGCGCGCGGCGGCGACGCGGGCGGCCGCCTCTTCGATCGGGCGTCGGTCGCTCGTCGCACCCGCGAGGGAGTCCTCGATATTGAGACCGGCGGCGCCCGCCTCGATGAGCCGCGCGACGTTGTCGCGCACACCCGCCGCGTCGGGGGCGTAGCCGCGCTCGAAATCGACGCTCACGGGCAGCTCGGTCGAGGCGGTGATGCGCGCGGCGGCGGCGAGGGCCATGTCGACCGACATGCCCTCGCCGTCGTCGACGCCGAGCGAGAAGGCGACCGAGTGGCTCGCGGTCGCGAGCGCGCGCACCCCGGGGG
>ERZ1066139.95-NODE-95-length-23162-cov-6.929069_pt1 | contig 23162 bp, 26 predicted proteins | sample MGYA00382786_ERZ1066139 | MGnify/ENA primary metagenome ERZ1066139 (study PRJEB33369, sample SAMEA5778369) | biofilm metagenome | biome: Industrial cooling water; feature: Water cooling tower basin; material: Biofilm | place: United Arab Emirates | collected...
CGGGCTCGCTGAACACGAGCGCGAAGTTGTCGAGCGTGAAGCCCGGGATCACCTTGGAGGTGAAGGGGTCGATGAACCAGAAGGCCGTCACCAGCAGCAGCGCGAGAGAGACGATGTAGAGGCCGATCAGCCAGGTGAGCGGGAGGCTCAGGAGGCCGACCAGGCGCATCCAGCGATGGCGGTACAGCAGCGTGGAGAGCGGCTTGCTCTTCGCGGCGGCAGGAGCCGAGGGGCTCGCGGTCACGGTCACGGTGATCCTTCGCAGTGGCGGGGTCGAGAGGGGCGGAGCGAGGGAGGGGTGCGGAGGGGCGGGCGAGCCCGCCCCTCCGCGGTCAGGCGGTTAGCCCTTGATGGTCGCCCAGGCGTTGGTCCAGTCCTGGAACGAGGTGCAGCGCACCTCGGTGCGGCCGTCGAGGCACTGCTCGATCGGGGTCGTCCAGTACCAGACGTTCTCGAAGTAGTCCTCGTTGAGGGCGTTGAACTCCTCGCAGTGGGCAGCGGCCTCGTCGTTGAGCTCGCAGAACGCAGCGTTGGCCGGAGCCATGCCAAAGTTCATCGCGATCGCACCGTTGACCTCCGCCGAGCTGGTGTAGTCCATCCAGAGGTAGGCGCAGTTCGGCGAGTCCGACTGGCTCGAGATCATCCAGGCGTCCGACCAGCCGGTCGAGCCCTCCTGGGGAAGCGTGCCCTGCATGCGGTCGTCCGCGGCCAGCTTGCGCAGAATCTCCCACGAGGTGCCCGCGACGGTCGTGCCGCCGACGAACGAGGTGATCTGCGCGACCGGGTCGGCCCAGTACTCGGCGACGATCTCGTTCTGCTGCTTGAGCAGCTCGACCGCGGCGGCCAGCTGTGTCTCGTCGAGAGCGTACGGGTTCTGGATGCCCAGCTCAGGCTGGTGGTACATCAGGTAGACCGCGGCGTCGGCGATGTAGATCGGGGCGTCGTACGCGGTGATCTGGCCGGCGTAGGGGCTGTCAGCCTCCCACACGATGTCCCAGCTGGTCGGGGTCTCGGTGACGACCTCGGTGTTGTACTGAAGGATGTTGGCGCCACGACCGATCGGAACGCCGTAGACCTTGCCGTTGATCGTGTCATAGAGCTGACCCTGCATGCCGGGCACGATGTCGTCGCCGAAGTTGGGAATCAGGTCGCGGTTGATCGGGGCGACGTCGCCGCCGACGATCAGGCGCAGGCTGGCGTCACCCGAGGCCGAGACGAGGTCGTAGTCGCCGGTGCGCATGAGCTGCACCATCTCGTCGCTCGTGCCGGCGACGCGACGGTTGACGACGCAGCCGGTCTCCTCGGTGAACGTGTCGGCCCAGGCCGGCTCGACGAAGCCCGACCAGGCGATGATGTCGACCTGGCCCTCGGGCTCGCCGAGCTCTTCGAGCATGGGCACGTCGGGCACGTCGAAGACGAGCTCGCCCGAGCCCTCCTCAGCGGCCGGGGCCGCGCAGCCGGCGAGAATCAGCGCTGACACTGCGGCCGTGGCCGAGATGGCCATCAGCTTCTTCCTCATGGTTCCTCCTTGGTTGGGGGTGGTGCTGGGGTGGTGCAGATGGTGCAGGACGAGGGCAGGGATGCCCGGGCTCAGGGCACGACGGCGGCGTGCTCGGTCACCCACACCGCACGCACGGCGTCGCCGCGGTGGTAGGGGGCCGTGTCGCTCGGCGCGTGGTCGTTGTGGCGCTCGGCGATGACGCGCAGGCCATCGACGGTGTCGACGATGTACCGCGTCGTCGGGCCGGTGTAGACGGTCTCGACGATCGTGCCGTCGATGCAGGTCTCGTGGGCGGCGGGCTCGGTGCGGGCATCCATGAGGCGCACGCGCTCGGGGCGCACACTGATGGCCTTCGCGACGCCGGTGAGGCGCTCGGCGTGGGCCGCGTCGATGAGGTTCGAGATGCCGAGGAAGCCGGCCACGAACGCCGTCTGCGGGTACTCGTAGACCTCGCGCGGGGTGCCGACCTGCTCGACCTTGCCGTTGTTGAAGACGGCGATGCGATCGCTGAGGGTCAGCGCCTCCTCCTGGTCGTGCGTCACGAAGACGAAGGTGATGCCGACCTCGCGCTGGATCTGCTTGAGCTCGATCTGCATCTGCTCGCGCAGCTGCTTGTCGAGGGCGCCCAGCGGCTCGTCGAGCAGCAGCACGCGCGGCTGCAGGATGAGGGCGCGGGCGAGGGCGATGCGCTGACGCTGGCCACCCGAGAGCTGGTGGGGCAGTCGATCGGCGACGTGACTGAGTCGCACCTGCTCGAGCGCCGCGGCGACGCGCTCCTTCTGCTCGGCCTTGCCGACCTTGCGCACCCGCAGGCCGTACGCGACGTTCTCGGCGATGCTCATGTGCGGGAAGAGCGCGTAGTCCTGGAAGACGGTGTTGACCGTGCGGTCGAACGGAGCGGCACGCGTGACGTCGGTGCCCGCGATGGCGATGGTGCCGCTCGTGACCTCCTCGAAGCCGGCGATGAGGCGCAGCACGGTGGTCTTGCCCGAGCCGGAGGGCCCGAGCATCGAGAAGAACTCGCCCGACTCGACGGCGAGCGTCAGGTCGTCGACGGCGACGGTGTCGCCGAACCGCTTGGTGACGGCGTTCAGCTCGACACCGCCCTGGCCGCGCGCGGGCGCGTCGGTCGCGGAGGAAGCCGGTGCAGGAGCGGTCGGCGCGGGTTCGGTCGGCGCGGCGGGGGCGGACATGGCGGCGGGGTTCCTCCGAGACATCGTTGTGGTCGGTGCGATAACTCTAAACGTATAGTTTCATAGCTTTTATTTCGATCCGGTAACGCTGACGTAACGTTCCGAGACTCTGGCATCACAATGGGCGCATGAGCTTGCGCAGCCCGGCCCCCCGATCGGGAAAGCCGACGCGCCTGCACAGCGCCGTCTTCCAGCCGATCGGCGACGAAGGGCGCGCCGCACTCGTCGAGCGCCGCATCGCCGAGGCCATCATGGGCGGCGTGCTCGCCGCCGGAGAACGGCTGCCGGCCGAGACCGAGCTCGCCGCCGCGTTCGGCGTCGCCCCCGCCACCGCCCGCGAAGCCCTGCTGGCTCTGCGCGAGCGCGGACTCATCGTCACCCGCCGTGGCCGCAACGGCGGCAGCTTCATCGCCGACAGCGCCGACCCGGTGCGGTTCGCCACCCGCGCTCTCGTCGACAGCTCGCGCGTCACCCTGCGCGACGCCGCTCAGCACTACCAGGCGATCACCGCCGCCTGCGTCGAGCTCGCCGCCCGCCGCGCCGACCCGGGCGAGATCGAGATGATCATCGCCCGCCTCGATCGGGTCGACGACCACGATCTCGCCCACTGGCGACGCGCCTCCGACGACGCCGTCATCGAGCTCGCCGCGCTCAGCCAGTCGGCGCGGCTCACCCGCGAGCAGATGCGCCTGCAGGGCGAGTTCTCACCGCTGCTCGCGCTCATCGACACCGACCCGACGGCCCGCGCCGACGCGCGTGCGCACCTGCGCGCGGTGCTCGCCGCCGTGGCCGACGGCGACCCGACCGCCTCGGTGCAGGCGCTGCGTGCCAGCATGCGCTTCACCGTCGACTGGCTGATCGCCTACCGTGAGCAGCACGCGGCGCTTCCCGCGCTCGCGCCCGTCGGGCCGGGCACCGGGCCCTGACCGCGGGCGCGACAGCGACCGGCCCCACCCCGCATCACCCGTTCAGAGAGGAGCAGCACGTGAGCATCCACCCCGCCCCGCCCGCGTCGCGCACCGCCGCCGACCACCCCGTCGAGCTCGTCACCGAGTACTTCGGCCGCGCTCTCGACGCCCTCGACGACTGGCGCGGACGGCTCGCGGTCGAGATCGCGACCGCCCGAGCGGATGCCCCGCTCACGACCGACCGCCTCGACGCGCTCGTCGAACCCTCGGCGCTGGCGCTCTTCGACCAGCTCGACCTGCCCGTCTACGGTTCGGGGTTCATCGCGGCCCTCGACTCGCTCGCCGACGCCAACAGCCATCTCGCCTGGTGGCAGGGGCCCGAGCGCGCACAGCTCGTGCTGGCCGCCCAGTCGGTCAACAAGGAGCACATCGACTACAGCGAGCTCGAGTGGTACCGCGTGCCGTTCCAGACCGGCAGGCCGCACGTCGCCGGCCCCTACGTCGACTACCTGTGCAGCGACGAGTACACCATCACCGTGGCCGCCCCCGTGCACGTCGACGACGAGTTCGTGGGCGCCGTCGCCCTCGACCTGCTCATCGATCAGGTCGAGCGGCACCTCACGCCGCAGCTCGCCGCCTTCGGCGACGACATCTCGATCGTCAACGGCGTGGGTCGCGTGCTGCTGTCGACGAGCCCCGCGCGTGAAACGGGCGACACCATCCGCGGCGACGACCTCGCCGGCTTCGAGCGCTTCGCCTGCGCGGGCATGGCCCTCGACGTGCTCATCGCGCGCTGAGACCGCCTAGCCGACGAGCACGCCCGCGAGCCACGTCAGGTACGGGATGCCCAGCACGAGGTTGATCGGGAAGGTCACCCCGATGCTCGCCGCGAGCGGCAGCGCCAGGTTCGCCTCGGGCAGCGCGAAGCGCACGGCTGCCGGTGCCGCGATGTACGAGGCGCTCGCGCACAGGATGCCGAGCACGACCGCGCCGCCCTGGCCGAGGCCCGCGAGCACCGCGAGCGCGACGACGCCGCCGCCCACGACGAAGGGGAAGACTGCCGCGAAGACCAGCAGCCCCGGGCCCGCCTCGCGCAGCGAGCCGAGCCGCTGCCCGGCCTCGATGCCGAGGCCGAGCAGGAAGAGCGCGAGCACGCCGCGGAAGGGCTCCTCGAAGAACGGCTGCACGCCCGCGTAGCCGCTGTCGCCGATCGCGTAGCCCAGCAGCAGGCCGCCGGCGAGCAGCACGATCGACTTGCCGGCGAGCACCTCGTGAAGGGACCCGCCCCACTTGACCCCGCCTGCCGAGGCGCGGCTCGCGAGCAGGATGCCGACGACGATGCCCGGGATCTCGAGCACGGTCAGCAGCGTGGGCGCGTAGCCCGGGTAGTCGATGCCCGAGCTCTCGAGGAAGACGAGGGCCGCGGTGAAGGTCACGAGCGAGGTCGAGCCGTAGTGCGCCGCGACGCTGCCGCGATCGAGGGGGCCGAGCCGCGACATCCACCGCAGCGCCCCGTAGGCGACGAGGGGCACGATCACCCCGAGGGCGAGCGCGAGCGCCACCGGCCCGGCGACCTCGGCGAGCGTTGCCGACCGCAGGGCCACGCCGCCTTTCACGCCGATCGCGAGCAGCAGGTAGATCGAGATCGAGGTGGTGAGCGCCTCAGGAAGGCGCAGGTCGCTGCGCACGGCGACGGCGACGAGGCCGAGCACGAAGGCGAGCACGGGGGCGGAGAGCAGATTGGCGAGGGCGGTATCGAGGATCACGGGGCGGCTCCGGGGGTGGTGGCAACAGGTGAAGTTCAGTTCATGCTTTGAGGACTATACATGAATTCTGCTTCACGTGATTCACCGCCGTTTGGCCTCGCCTGGCACAATGGCCGCATGTCGTCGTGGACCTTCCTCACCCACCATGCGCACGTCTTGCTCGAGGTCGCGAAAAACCCCGACGCGACGGTGCAGCAGCTGGCCGACGGGGTGGGCATCTCCACGCGCTCGACCGTGACGATCCTCGGCGACCTCGCCGCCACCGGCTACCTCGAGCGCGAGCGCCGCGGGCGCCGCAACCACTACGCCGTAGTGCCGACCGCCCCGCTGCGGCACCCCTCGAACGCCGGGCACACGGTCGGCGAACTCATCAACGCGCTCGCCGAGCTGCGCTGATCGCGGCCCCCGCTAGGCGAGGATCACGGCCTTCTTCGCCTCGAACTCCTCGGGCGTCAGGATGCCCGCATCGCGCAGTTCTCCCAGCTGCTTGAGCTGCTCGAGCTTTGCGCTCATGTCGGTCGCGGGCGCGGCCGGTGCGGCGGCAGGCGCGGCGGCCGGAGCGGCGGGAGCCGCCGGGGCCGCGGTCTGCTGAGCCCACTGCGCCTGCTGGCGCCGCGAGACCCTGTTGTGCACCGAGCTGGCGACGGCGGCGTGGGTGGCGGTGCGGAGCAGTCGCATGGTCAGTCCTTCTCTGTCGCGTCGGGGTCGGTGGAGTCGATCGCGGCGACGAGCGCCTCGACCTCGATCGGTCCTTCGGCGAGCAGCACGGCGCCCTCGCCCTCCCACGCGGTGAGCGCCGAGATCATCGACAGCTCCTCGTAGATGACGACCACGGCGACGCTGCCGGGCGACATCGCGCCGCCGATCTCGTGGATGTCGTCGTCGTCGAGCAGGTACGAGGCGGCGCCGTCGAAGAAGCCCATGTCCACGCCGTCGATCTCACCGAGATCGTGGGCGGGCGTCGTGACGACGTGCCCGTCGGCGCTCTTGCTGAGGAACTCGATGTCGAGCACGATGATGCGCGCGGCATCCGACAGCTCGATGATGCGGCGGAAGCCCGCCCCCGAGACCTTGCCGTCGGGGAACTCGATGACGACGTAGTCGATCGGTCCGAGACGGTCTGTCGTGTGGGCCATCGATGCTCCATCCGCTCGGGCCGCCGCGGTGGGGCCGGTGCGGCTCACTGTAGCGATGGCGGGCGACGGGCAGAAGGGCTTCTCGATGAACGCTCAGGCAGCGCCGTGAAATCTGCCCGCCGGTGCCGGACATGGTGCAGTGTGAGAGCCGTGACCGATGCCGAGCGCGAGCAGCGCTTCCGTGCGCTCGCCGAGCTCGTCGCCGAGCCCGTGCGGCGCTACCTCGCGCGGCGCACCGACGCCGCGACGGCCGACGAGGTGCTCAACGAGGCGCTGCTCATCTGCTGGCGCAAACTCGACGAGGTTCCGGCCGAGCTCGAGCAGAGCATCCCGTGGGCGATCGTCGTCGCCCGCAACCTTCTCGCCAACGCGCAGCGGGCCGAGCGGCGCCGCACCCGGCTGGTGGGCAAGATCATCGCGCTCGATCCGCCCGTGTCGGTGGTCGAGTACAAGCCCGACGATGCCGAGTCGAGCGCGGTACGGGATGCCCTCACGAGGCTGCGCCGCGACGACGCCGAGCTGCTGCGGTTGTGGGCGTGGGATGCGCTCGAGAGCCCGCAGCTGGCGACCGTGCTCGGCATCAGTTCGAACGCCGCGGCGATCAGGCTTCACCGGGCCAAGAAGCGCCTGCGCGACGAGCTCATGAAATCCACACGTCCTGCCGGACATGTCGAGGCAGAGGAAGGGAGCACCGATGCACGACGATGACCGCTCGCTGCGTGAGCGGCTGCGCGGCGCCGACCCGGCGCGCGACCTGGCTCCCCTCCCCCCGACGTGGCTCGACCACAGGATGGAGCAGATCATGACCGACACCACCACCCCCGCGGTGCCCGCGCGCACCGCACGTCGCACCTGGATTCCGGTCGCCGGCGTCGCCGCGGCCCTCGCCATCGGCGCCGCCATTGCCGTGCCGCTCATGCTGGGCGGTACGGCGACCGTCGAGCCGCTCGCTCTGCCCGAGGGCGGCGGGCTCGCGAGCGGCAGCTGCCTGCCCGTGAGCGCCGAGACGCTGCAGGCGCAGGAGCAGGCCTTCGCCGCGCGCGTGCTCTCGGTCGAGGGCGACCTGGTGACCTTCGAGGTGACCGATCGCTTCGCGGGAGAGGTCGCCGACCGCGTCACCGTGCCGCAAGTCGACGAGCTGACGAGCGACTTCTCGCTCGTGCCCTTCGCCGTCGGTGACAGCTACCTCGTCACGGCGACCGACGGCGTCGTCACCGGATGCGGACTCAGCGGCGCCGACACCGCCGAGCTGCGCGCCGTGTACGACGAGGCCTTCGCCGGCTGACGCCCCTGCGGCCCGACACGGGGCATCGGCCCCTGTCGGGCCGCGGCGCGCGGGGTATAGCGTGATCGCACTCCCCCGACCCGTCGAAAGGCGTGCGCCATGCTCCGGTTCCTCATCCGCCTCGCGATCTACCTCGGCACCGCTGCGCTCGCCCTGCTCGTCACCTCGTGGATCCTCCCCGGATTCAGGCTCTCGCTCTCGGGCTTCCTCGTGGCTGTCGCAGTGTTCGCGCTCGCGCAGAGCATCCTGACCCCCTTCATCGTCACCATGGCGCGCAAGTATGCGCCCGCGGTGCTCGGCGGCATCGGGCTCGTCTCGACCTTCGTCGCGCTGCTGCTCGCGAGCCTCTTCCCCGGCGGCATCACGCTCAGCGGTATCGACACCTGGGTGCTCGCGAGCCTCATCGTGTGGCTCATGACGGCGCTCGGCGGGTGGCTGCTGCCGCTGCTCCTGCTGCGCGGCAAACTCGCCGACCCGAAGGCGAGCCCAGCCCGGGCCTGACCCGGCACGCCCGACGGGCCGCGTCGCCCAGCCCTGACTGTCGCACCTCGACCCACCCCGGCCCAGACAGCCCCCCTCGACTGCCCCCGGGCGTCTTCCAGAAATGCGGAACTTCACGAACTCCATTCAGCAAATTCCGCATATCGGGAAGCGCGAGGAACCGAATCCCGCCCCCGCTCCGACGGTGTGGAACGCGCGGCCTTCCTGCTGCCCGATCTCGTCGGCAGTGCGACAACGCTCCGAGAACCGACGACGCCCACAGGCCGCGGTCAGCGCGCACCGATGCGGCCGTCGGCGCGCATCCAGGTGGCGTGCGTACTGTGGGAGCGCGTGAGGGACGCCGTTCGACGCTCCCCCGCCATCGCGTGAAGGGAACCGCAATGCGCAGCTCGTCCTCCTCCTCCGGCTTCGACCTCCGCGAGGCCGTCGAGAACCTCCGCGACGCCTTCACGCCCCGAGGCGGGTCGCGCGGCGCGAGCGCGCACGGCGACCTGCGCACGGCCATCCTGACCGCCCTCGCGCACGAGGCGAAGAACGGCCACCAGATCATGCAGGCCATCGGGGCCGCGAGCGGCGGTGCCTGGATGCCCACCGCGAGCCAGGTGTACCCGATGCTGCAGCAGCTCGCCGACGAGGGCCTGCTCAGCACGCAGCACGACGGCGAGCGCACCGTCTACGCGCTCACCGACGCGGGCCGCGAGGCCGCGGCCGCGGCGAGCGCCGAGTCGAGCGCGCACGACACCACGCGCGACGCGTGGGGCATGGGCGACTGGAGCGACCGCATGAGCGGGCGCTGGAACGACCACTGGAACGAGCGCACCGCGGCGGTTCCGCGCGCGGGCGCCAAGCTCGCCCAGGCGGCCGCACAGGTGGCGCAGACCGGCACGCGCGAGCAGCAGGAGCGCGCCGCCGCCCTGCTCGACCAGACGCGCAAGGCGCTGTACGCCATCCTCGCCGAAGACTAGATCGTGCCGACCGAGGGCACAGGGCGTGCTCCGACGACCGATCCGGCCCTGACGGCCCGCTACCGCCGCATCATGCGCTTCGCGGCGCGCGCCCTCGCCCAGGCCTGGTGGTTCGAGCTCGTGCTGCCGCGGTTCGGCCTGGCACGCTTTGCGGCGCGCGGGCGCATCCGCCGCCTGCAGAAGCTCGCCCGCCGTTTCCACGACCTCGCCGCCGACCTCGGCGGGCTCATGATCAAGGTCGGGCAGTTCCTGTCGTCACGCCTCGACATCCTGCCGCCCGAGATCACGCGCGAGCTCGAGGGCCTGCAAGACGAAGTGGCCCCCGAGCCCTTCGCGCGCATCGTCGAGCAGATCGAGCGCGAGCTGGGCATCCCGCTCGATCGGGCCTTCGCGAGCATCGACGAGACCCCGATCGCGGCCGCCTCGCTCGGTCAGGCGCATCGCGCGCGCCTCTCGCCCGGCATCGCCGCCGACGAGGGCTTCGAGAACGTCGTCGTCAAGGTGCTCCGGCCCGGCATCGAGCAGATCGTCGAGGTCGACCTCGCCGCCCTGCGCCGCGTCGGCCGCTGGCTCTCGCGCGTCCGGCTTGTCAACCGCCGCGCCGACGCCCCCGCGCTCGTCGAGGAGTTCGCAACGACGAGCCTCGAAGAGATCGATTACGGGCACGAAGCGATCAACGTCGAGCGCTTCGCGGGCGACTTCGCCGACGACCCGCGCGTCGGCACGCCCGACGTGGTGTGGGAGCGCAGCGCGCGCCGCGTGCTCACGCTGAGCGATGTCACGGCCATCAAGATCACCGACGTCGCGGGCCTTGTCGCCGCCGGCATCGACCCGAACGCGGTCGCAGCGGAGCTCGCCCGCGCCACCTTCGAGCAGATCTTCGTCGCAGGCTTCTTCCACGCCGACCCGCACCCGGGCAACATCTTCGTCACCCCCAGCGCCGAGCACGGCTTCACCCTCACCTTCATCGACTTCGGCATGATGGGCGAGATCACCGACGAGCTGCGCACCGGACTGCAGCAGTTCATCTTCGCCGTCGCCGCGCGCGACGCCCGCGGCTGGGTCGTCGCGTCGCAGCGGCTCGGCGTGCTGCTGCCGAGCGCCGACACCGTCGAGCTCGAGCGCGCCATCACGGCCCTCTTCGACCGCTTCGGCGGCATGGGCGTCGCCGAGCTGACGCGCATCGACCCGCGCGAGCTCGAGCAGTTCGCGCTGCAGTTCAGCGAGCTCGTGCGCACGCTGCCGTTCCAGCTGCCCGAGAACTACCTGCTGCTCGTGCGCACCATCTCGCTCATCTCGGGCGTCACGAGCGCGCTCAACCGCGACTTCAACATGTGGGACGCGGTCGACCCCTTCGCCCGCACTCTGCTCAACGGCGGCGGCGCATCCACTCTGCGCTCGGTCGGCCGCGAGGGCGTCGCCATCCTCTCTGCGCTCGCGCGCCTGCCCCAACGGGTGGATGCTCTCGCCACGCGCCTCGACCGCGGCGAGCTCGCCACCCGCAGCCCCGAGGTGGAGCAGCGCCTGCGCGTGCTCGACGGCAGTGTTCGCCGCGTGACCTCGGCGATCCTCTTCGCGGGGCTGCTCGTCGGCGGTGTCCTTCTCCGCGAGAGCGACGAGGTGCTCGGCTGGGTGCTGCTCGGTGCCTCGGCCCTGCCGCTGCTGCACGTCGTGCTGCCCTGGCGACTGCGATAGCTCTCACGCTCAGCACGGTGTCCGCCCTCCTCCCGAGGGGGTACGTGACGTGACCCCACCGGAGGGATGAGCTGCCCACGCACCGCCCGTACTTTTGCTGAGCCTGCCGAGAGGGTCTCGCGGGCGAAAGGACGATGCACCGTGCTCAGACACCTCGGGAGCCACCTCTGGAGCCACGTTAGGCCCCTCACCGCACAGCAACGCTTTCTTTACGTCGCGGGTTCTGTGCTGATCGCCTCCGGCATCATCCACGGCGTCATCGCGGTGGGGGCGCTCGCCTCCGGTGACGACTGGCTGGGGCCTCTCTCGTGGCGCAAGCCCGTTGTGTTCGGACTGTCGTTCGGCATGCTCTCGCTGACCGTCGCGTGGGTTCTGCGTCTGTTGCCTCAGCGGCATTGGGGCTGGATCCCCACGGCCCTTCTCGGTGGGTTCTCGGTGACGGAGGTTGCCGTCATCACGATTCAGACCTGGCGAGGCGTGCCGTCACATTTCAATACCGAAACCGACTTCGACGCGATCGTCTTCGGCATCATGGCCGTTTCGGTGCTTCTCGTTGTGCTGAGCCTGGCTATCGTGCTGGTCTGGGCCTTGGTGCAGTTCCGAGGCAACGGGGGCGAACGTCTCGCGGTCATCACCGGTCTCGTCGCCCTCATTGCGGCCGGGTACATCGGAAACGACATCATCAGCGCCGGCCAGGCACAGCTCGACACCACCGGCAGCATCCCCTACGAGGTCGTGTTCGGAGCAGATGGCAGCGCAAAGCTCGCGCACTTCGTCGGCATGCACCTCATTCAGTTCTTGGCGGTGCTGGCCATCATCGCTGAGCGTCATCGACTGCTCCTCGTCGCGTTGGGTTCGCTCTGCAGCGTGGCGACGTTCGTGTCGGTGACCGTGACCGCCTACGCGGGCGAGTCTTGGTTGGCCCCCGCGCCGTCCGCCGGAGCCCTCGGCGTAGTGGGTATCGTGATCGCCGTCGTCGCGCTGGCACTCAGCGTGCGGTCGTTCGCGTCTCGCCCCACCGCGCTCGAGCCGCAAGCGCTCCTGCCAGTGGGATGATGAGGTCGTGGTGCGCAGATCGGCGGTGATCCTTGACCTCAGTGTGTCGATCACGCTGACCGCGGTCTTGGTCATCGAGCAAGCGGTGCGGGCGTCACCCGAGCCATCGGCTCTCGTCGGTTCGCTCGCTCTGGCGATCGTCATCGGTGGAAGCCTTGCCTTTCGCCGCCGGTGGCCGCTTGCAAGCTACGCCGTTGGCAGTGCAGCGCTCATCGCTCAGGCCCTCTGGGCCGACTTCAGCGCGATCGCTCCTTACGCGAACCTGGTCGGGTTGTTCTCGCTCGGCGTGTACGGCACTCGCCGTCGTGCACTCTGGGGCCCCGTCATTCTGGTTCCCGGGCTCATTGCGTACTTCACCGGCGCATCAGAACCATTCGGCGTTCTCTCGATCACTGCCTTTGCCGCGTGGTTCGCTGCCTGGGCGGTGGGATTCCAGATGGCCCGAGGCCGTGAGCAGTCGGAGCGCGCTCGAGAGGCATCGCGTCACGAGGCGATGGCCGACGAGCGGGTGCGCATTGCCCGAGAACTACATGACGTGGTCGGGCACACGGTCAACCTGATGCTGGTGCAGGCGGGCGCGAGCCGCCTCACCATGGATCACGACCCGACCACCGCCAAGGCGATGCTGGTCGACATGGAGAACACGGCGCGTCAGGCCCTGGGCGAACTCGACACTCTTCTCGGAATCCTGCACGACGATACCGAGCCCGCGACCCCGATGGGGCTAGACGAACTGCCCACCCTGCGAGACCGACTGGCGGCAGTGGGCCTCGATGTCGAGCTCGACATCGAGCCGCGCACGTTGCCCCCTCCTGTGGATGTCGTGGTGTACCGCATTGTGCAAGAAGCGCTGACAAACTCGCTGCGGCACGGCAAGGCCTCGACAGCGACCGTGCGCGTCCGGGGAACCGAGGCTCTGACCATCGATATCTCTGACGATGGGCACAGCGCCGCCAACTACGCGCCGGGTCGCGGGCTGCGGGGCATGTCAGAACGCGTGGCGCTGTTCGATGGCTCGCTCGAGCACTGGCGCGACGCGCACGGCTTCCACATCCACGCAGAGCTGACCGTGTCATGACGATTTCGATTCTCATCGCCGATGACGACGCACTGCTCCGCCAGGGCGTCAGAGTGGTACTCACGAGCGCTGATGACCTGCGGGTGGTCGGCGAAGCCGGTGACGGGTTAGAAGCCGTCAGGCTCTGCCGCGAACTGAGGCCGGACGTCGTGCTCATGGATGTGCGGATGCCCGGCATCGACGGCATCGAGGCAACCCACCGCATCACCGCCGAGCACAACAATGCTCGCGTTCTGGTGCTCACCACGTTTCGTCATGACGACTATGTCTGGGGTGCGATGCGCGCCGGGGCCAGCGGTTTCCTCCTCAAGCGCACAGAGCCAGAACGCCTCATCGACGCCGTGCGCACCATCCACAGCGGCGACGCACTGCTTGATTCCGCCGTCACGCGCGACCTGATCGACCACTTCGTGCTCGGTGGTGGTGCAGAGCTCAACAGCAACGCCGACGACCGAGCGGCCCTCGAGCTCTTGACCGGTCGAGAGCAGGAGGTTCTCAGGCTCGTCGCTTTGGGCCGCTCCAACGCCGAACTCGCATCAGAGCTGGTCATCGCCGAGTCGACGGCGAAAACCCATCTCAAGCGCATTATGGCCAAGATCGGAGCGCGTGATCGCGCTCAAGCTGTCGTCGTGGCGTACCGCTCAGGTCTGGTGACGACGAGAGATCGCGTCAGTTAGCACCCGCGGCACCCACAGTCTTCTCGCCGAGTGTCACATCTGCAGCGGCTGCGTCGTCGAACAGGTATGACAACAACGACTCGACGCATGTCCCTCTGGGCACTCTCCGCACTCGGCGCCCTCGTCGGCGTCTGGGCCCTGTTCTTCCCTGCCGCCTTCTACGATCTTTTCCCCGGCATCGGGATGCTCTGGGTATCGATCGACGGACCATTCAACGAACACCTGATCCGCGATGTCGGCGCTCTGTACCTCGCGCTGACCGCCGGGGGCGTGACGGCCGCACTCTCACGCGGCGTCGAGGGTGGCCGTGCGATCGGCGTCGCGTGGGCCGTGTTCTCGGTGCCCCACCTCGTCTACCACGTCGACCACGTGCACCTCGTGAATCCGCTCGACGCCGTCGCTCAACTGACCGCGCTCTGCATCACACTGCTTCTTACGGTTCCCTTGCTGCTGCCGGCGGCTCGGCGGCTGGAGCCCGCGCCGTGACCGGTGCGCCCTCCGCCCGCACAGCCTGGCATCACCGACACGCCCTGCAGTAGCGTCACTGCATGACCAAATACCTCATCTCCTTCCCGAGCGGTGTCATGCAGGTCGCCGAGGGCGAGTGGGACCAGGTGGTCGAAGAGTCGCACCAGGTGATCCGCGACATGAAGTCGGCCGGCGTCTATGTCTTCGGCGGAGGCATCAACGAAGAGGTCGAACCGGTCTCGGTCGCCGCCGACGGCACGGTCAGCAGCCAGGGCTACTCCGCATTCACCGAACTCGACGGCGGGCACACGGTCATCGAGGTGCCGACACGCCCCGAAGCGATCGAGTGGGCCCGCCGCGTCGCCGTCGCCTGCCGGTGCCCGCAAGAACTGCGCGAGTTCATGTACGACCCCGAGTCGTAGAGGCAGGCCCGAGCCCCCGCTCAGCTCTCGTCGCAAAGCGTCGCGCCGTGAGACCAGACTTGCGACCTGAGGATGAATTAACTACGACCGCGCGCTGCTAAGGTCAGGCGTGTTCCGTGCATCACGACATTTCGGGGGTACCGTGCACATCTGGAGACGATGGGTCTTGCCCATCCTCAGCATTCTCATCGCAGCCACGATCGCCGTCTCCGTCGCGAAGCTCGCGTTCTTCCCGGATGAGCAGTCGTCGGCCGAGCAGCCATGGGCCCAGATCAGCGATCCTCTCGTCCCCGTCGCACGGGGAGGCCTTGTCAACGAACTGACCCTCTCGGGGTCGATCGCGCGCGACGAGACCTACGCCCTCAAGTCTGAAGTTGCGGGAACCGTCGTCACCACGCACGTCGGCAACGGCGCGGTTGTGAGTGCCGGGCAGGCACTGTTCACCGTCAGACTCGACACGAATCGACGGCTCGTCGACATCGTTGCTCCCGAAGCGGGCTCCGTGAGCGAGATCGCCCTGGTCACGGGGCAATCCACGTCTGTGGGAGCTGAATTCGCGTCGTTGTCGCCCCAGCGGTTTCATGTGCTGAGCACGGTCGAGCCAGTGCAGCTCTACCGACTGATCGATGCGCCGACAGAAGCGACGGTCACCATCACAGGAGGGCCTGCCCCATTCGCCTGCAGTGGGCTCACGACACAGGTCGCACAAGATGGCACCACGAGCGTGCGGTGCGCCGTTCCCGGAGACCAGGTGGTGTTTCCCGGGCTGCCCGTGCAGCTCGTCGTCGATGTCGGCGCTGTTGAGAATGCGCTGCTGATCCCGACGACTGCCGTCAAGGGCGGAGCGGGAAGCGGACTGGTCTGGCTCGACGCGGGCGATGGAAGCGAACCGGAGGAGCGGGAGGTGACGCTCGGCATCAGCGACGGCACTATGGTCGAGGTGCTCGATGGGCTGGGCGAGGGCGACATGATTCGCCAGTTCGTTCCCGGTGTGGCTGCACCGGTTGAGGAGATCTGTTACGAAATCGCACCGGGCGAGGAGTATTGCGAAACGGGCGTCACCTGGTGACCCTCGTGTCACTGCGAGGCGTCGCGAAGCAGGTGCTCTTGCCTGACGACTCACGACTCGACATTCTCCACGCGGTCGATCTCGACGTCGACGCGGGCGATCACGTGTCGATCGTCGGCCGCAGCGGTTCGGGCAAGACGACGTTGCTCAACATTCTCGGTCTGCTCGATTCCCCTAGTGCCGGCGACGTGTGGTTCGGCGATGAGTCGACCCTCACCATGCGGGCGGGTCGGCTCGACCGCATGCGCGGTGCGAACGTGGGCTTCGTCTTTCAACAGTTCAATCTGCTCGCTGGCCGAACCGCCCTCGAGAACGTGGCGATGCCGCTGAGCTACGCATCCGGAGCTTCGTTCTGGAAGCGGGATGCCCTCGCCGCCGCCATGCTCGACCGGGTCGGGCTTAGCCATCGGATGTCGTCACTTCCCGATCGCCTGTCGGGAGGCGAGCAGCAGCGAGTCGCGATCGCCCGCGCTCTCGTCCGCAACCCGCGCTTGATTCTCGCCGACGAACCGACGGGGGCCCTCGATGTCGAGACCGGTGCGAGCGTCATGTCGCTGCTCGACGAGGTTGCCGCAGAGTCAGGTGCCGCGCTCGTGACGATCACACACGATCTGCACGTCGCTGCTCGCGCTCGCCGCCACTACCGGCTCGATACCGGCGTGCTTCAACCGGTCGACCTCGATCACGCTTTCGCCGCAAGCACGCACGCCGAACCCGCCGCGACGGCTATCGAATCAGGAGCGCCGGAATGACCGCCCGGTTCAGCCTCGCACCGGCTGCAGGAGCCCTGTCTGACGCCTGGTCTGAGCTACGCGTGCACAAGCTGCGTGTGCTGCTGAGCCTCATCGGCATCGCCGTCGCGGTGGGTGCGCTCACCGCCGTCGTCGCTCTCGGCGAGCTACAACGGCAGGTGATGGCTGAGCAGTCTGACCGCTACGGCGGAAGAATCGCGACGATCATGGTTGGGGCGACCCGCGACGACGGCGCACCCATGAACTGGGATGCGATGGACGCCCGCTTCGAGCGTGTTGCGGAGCGCTACAACTTCAGCCGTACGTCGCGCATTGTCGATGGCGCGGTAACCGTGCCCGTGCAGCTGACCGAGGGAGTCACGCAGTTGCCGTCGCGACTCGTCGACCCCGACTACGCGGCCATGCACCGACTCACTCTGCTCGAGGGTCGATGGTTCGTCGACGAAGACACAGACCTTCTCGCGCCGCCGGTGGTCATCAGCGAAGCGCTGTGGGACATGATTGGGCGGGTGCCAGTGGCGCAGCATCCCACACTGACGATGACCGGCGATCTCGCTGGCTCCTACCAGGTCGTCGGCGTCACGCCTCGCGACGGGCCGTGGGATACGACTCCACGCGTCGATCTGATGTACGACACCTACCGTGAGCGGCTCGGTGCCATACCAAGCGACGTCGCTGTCATGCGCGAGATCTGGGTTCCGCCGACGATTGTCGACGAGCTCGGCCCGGTTCTCGCAATGGATCTGCGTGCCGGAGCAGAGCCCGGGCTCACGATCACGGTCAATCGCACTGACTGGGGAGCCCAGGCAGGATTCGCCGACTCTGCGCTGATCTTTCAGCTTGTCACGGGGGCGATCGCCGGCATCGTACTGTTGCTGGGCGCCTTGAGCCTCATCAATATTCAGCTGGTAGCGATGCGTCAGCGCATCCGCGAGATCGGCGTGCGGCGCAGCTTCGGAGCCACGTCGGGGCGCATCTTCACCTCAGTATTTCTCGAGAGCGTGGTGGCGACGACCGTTGCCGGCACCGTCGGCATCGTGCTCGTGGTGCTCGTGATGCGCAGCGACTGGGTTGTCGAGTTGATGTTCCCGGGCATTCAAGACGTTCCGCCGTTTCCCTTCGCCGCGGCGATCACGGGCCTCATTGCCTCCGTCATCGTCGGTGCGATTGCCGGGCTGATCCCCGCTCTCGTCGCACTACGTGTGAAGGTCATCGACGCCATTCGGTTCTGATGCAACGGCCGCACTCGATGATGGTCTCTCGCTAGGGTTGCCCGCATGCGCACACCCGCTCGGCTCGCCCTCGCCCTCACGCTCGCCGCCGGGTTCGCGCTCGTGCTGGCACCGTCGGCCGCCGTGGCCGGCAGCGCGCCCCTCGCCGCGCTCGCCGCCGACACGAGCGACTTCACGTTCGACTCGTTCGACGCCGACTACACCCTCAGTCGAGAGGCCGACGGCACGGCGACCCTGCAGGTCGTCGAGACGATCGTCGCGCGGTTTCCCGACTTCGATCAGAACCGCGGCATCATCCGGGCGATCCCCGACGACTACGACGGCGTGCCGCTCAACACGCAGGTCATCAGTGTCGTCGACGAGAACGGCGACCCGGTGCCCTACGAGTCGGCGTACTCCGACGGTTTCGTCGAGCTCGCCCTCGGCAGCGACGACTTCGTGCGCGGCGTGCAGACCTACGTCATCACCTACGCGCAGCAGAACGTCGTGCGCTCGTTCGACGACACCGCCTCAGACGAGTTCTACTGGGACGTCAACGGCACCGGCTGGGGCCAGCCCTTCGGCCGCGTGAGCGCGACGGTCACGCTCGCCCCCGACGTGGCCGCGGTGCTCACGGGCAACGCAGCCTGCTACGTCGGCGCCTTCGGCGAGAACGAATTCTGCACGATAGAGGATGCGGGCGGCATCTTCACCGCAGCCGCCACCGACCTCGCTCCCGCCGAGACGCTCACCGTGGCCATCGGCTTCGCACCCGGCACATTCCTCACCCCCGAGCCCACTCCCCCGCCCGAGCCGCAGGAGGTGCCGTTGTGGATGCACGCGCTCTCGGGCGGCGTCGGCCTCGCGAGCCTCAGCGCGCTCGCCGCGGCAATCGTGTCGCGGGTGCGCGCGGGCACGAGCGCGAAGAGCCGTGGCGCGATCGTCGCGCAGTACTCCGAGCCCGAGGGCATCGACATCGTGCAGTCGGCGCATCTCGTCGGCCGACCGGCGAGCGGCATTCCGGCCGCTGTCGTGCGCCTGGCCGTGCGCAAGAATCTGCGCATCCTGGCCTATGCGGTCGATGAGGGCGGGGCGCCCTACACGCTGCAGTACCTCGGCGACGAGCGGGCCGACGCGCTCGATCTCGCGCTGCTCGACGCGCTCTTCGGCACCGATCGGGTCGCCGGGGCGCTGACCCCCTACGGCGAGTACGACTCGGCACTCGCGGTGTCGCTTGACGCGCTGTCGACGAGCGCGGCATCGTCGCTCGAGCCGCAAGGCTTCCGGCGCAAGCCCCCCGGTCGCGGGTTCGGCTGGCTCATGCTCGCCGCGCAGTGGCTGCTGCAGGCTCTCGCGTTCGGCGCGATCGTCGTGTCGACGGGGCTGTTCCTGAACGTCAGCCCGCTCGCCTTCGTGTCGCTGCTCGTCGCCTTCCTCGCCGGTTTCGCGGCCTTCGGCCTCGCCATCCGTCCCCTGCAGCTGACCGAGAAGGGTCGCGCGGCGAAAGATCACCTCGAAGGCCTCAAGCTCTATCTCACAGTCGCCGAAGAGGAGCGCCTGCGCGTATTGCAGAGCCCGCAGGGTGCCGAGCGCGTCGACGTGGGCGACAACCTTCAGCTGGTGAAGCTCTACGAGAAGCTGCTGCCCTGGGCGGTCGTCTGGGGCGTCGAAGACCAGTGGATGCGCGAGCTCGAGGTGCGCGTCGCTGCCACCGACACGACCCCCGACTGGTTCGTGGGGAGCAACGGGTTCGAGGTCGCGCTCTTCACCTCGGCCGTGCGGGGCATGACCGCGACGACGACCGCGCCGGTGTCGAGCTCGTCGTGGTCGGGCAGCGGCGGCGGCAGCTTCTCGGGCGGCTCGTTCGGGGGCGGCTTCTCGGGTGGCGGCGGCGGAGGAGGCGGGGGCGGCGGGCGCTGACCCGTCTGCACCGTCAGGATCCGGGCGCTCGGTGATCGATGGCGAGCCAGCCGACGAGCACGCGACGCAGCGCCGGTTCTTTCGCGCGGATGTCGTGGGCGTCGGCGAAGGCGATGAGCCCGCGGATGTCGGAGGCCCACGCGACGAGGCCCTCATCATCGGCGAGCACGGGGGCGCCCTTCTTCTCCTCCGGCCGAGTGGCACCCATGTGCAGCACGAGCTTCACGACGCCCTCCTTGTTGCGCAGGTTCATCGTGATGCGGTCTTCGCCGTCGAGCACGTAGCTCGGGGCGTTCCACTTGACGTGCTCGATCAGGTCGGCATCGAGCGAGCCGATGATGTCGCGCAGCAGTTGCACCTGCTCGGCCGTCTGAGCATCGAGCGCAGTCATGATGTCGGCGATCGAGACCTGATTGGCGGGGGCCATGGTGCGAGTGTATGAGCCAGTCGGGTGTCGCGGGTTGTCGATCAGCCAGGCAGGGTACGCCGCGTCGAGCGAGCAGCGCCGACCGATCGGCGTCTGATCTCGTGGTCCCGTGCTTGACTGATCGTCATGAATCACGAGCTGTCCGAGGCCGACGATCGGGAGCTCGAACGCCTTGCCTACGGGCGCGCCGACACTCCGGATCGGATCGCGCTCGCAACGGCTGCGGGCCAGGAGCTCGCTCGTCGCGCCGAGCTGGCCGCTGAGACGAGAGCTCGGATGACCGTGGATCCCGCCATCGGCGACACCGCCTCATCCGAGCAGGATCGCTCCGAGTCAGCACCATATCGACCGGACGATCGGCACCCACGGCGGATGCGGACCGTCGGGCTCGTTGGCGTGCTCTCGGCCCTCCTGGCCATTCCGACGGTTGGCTGGGCGCTGGCGTTGCCCGATCCTGATCCCCTCGCGATCTTCGACGAACCGGAGACCGACGAAGACCGCGAGTGGGCATCACGACTTCTGCAGGGCTATACGGCGAACATCACGCAAGGGCCGCGGGTCACTCCGCTGGGGAACGACCGCTTCGGCATCGTGTACCGGGCTTCGACGGTGCCCGACGGGCGGAGCACTGAGTGGGACATGTACTGCATCGTCATCGCCGATCTACCCGAAGGCTCCGGGGGCTGGGGTGGCGGCGGCACCTGCGTCGCCCCGCCCGTCTTTGACGATGTCGGCATCGTCGTCGGTATGGAGGGCACTATCGGTATCACCGCCGGTTCAGACCTGTTCGCATGGGGACCCGTGGGTCCTCCCCGGCTCGAAAACGATCAGGACCTCCGCGGCAGCGAGTTTGCACCGAGCGTTGTCGATGTCATCGGTGTCGGTGCGTACGGAGGCTCAGCAGTGGCTGACCCCTTCTCCGGCATCGACGAGCCTGATCGGCTTCTCATGGGGCCCTCTGCGGTCTACATCTCGCCGGAAGCAGAGGAAAGCGGTGCCGACTTCTCGGCCTACCTCATCGAGGGATCCGACGGAGAAGCGGAGTACTGCCTGAGGGCCCGCCACCCTGACGCGGACACTGCGACGAACTGTGCCCCTCTCGCACGAGTCGAACGAAGCGGCCTCACCGTGCAACTCCGCATCCCCGACAGCGTCTGGACCGTGGGCGTCAACATCGACGGTTCGATCAGCTCGAGCGTGTTCCCGCTCGCGGCCGGATAGCGGATGAGACGAGCACGTTCCCGCGCAGGAGAGCCCACTCGTCTGCGAACGATCCCGGGTGCCCCTGCTACAGGTTTACTCGAACCCCGCACCTGGGGTCATCACACCTCAAGAACTACTCTTCCGCTCGAGCCCCCGCAACCAGGAAAGTTCGACAACCGGAACTCGTCGGCGAGCCCGCCAACTGAGGGCTGACGAAGCAGAAGCTGTCGCGACCCGTTACCTCGCGGTGCGCAACGTTCGAACCGTCGCCGCCGAGTTCGGCCTTTCCCGGACTACCGTGGCCCGAATCCTGAGCGATCGCGGAATCGACGCGTCACGAAGGATGACCGAGGGCCAGATAGCGATCGCCGTCGAACTCTACGAAAGTGGCCAGTCGAGTGCCGTGATCGGCAAGCAGTTAGGCTTCGACAATCACACGATCTTGAAGGGGCTGCGAAGCCGCGGCGTCAGGATCAGGCTGGCGGCCGCTCAAAGGCGAGAGGGTGATTCAGGAAGCGTCTCCTAAAGGGTCAGCCTCCCGTCGAGACGATGACGCTGCAGACGCCCCCCGGTTCGCAGTCGGTCGGGTCGAGGTCTCGACCCGCCGCGATCAATTGATTCAATTCAGCTTCCAAGACAGCAAGCTCACGTTGCCGCCGCTGCACCTCATCGAGCTTTTCCTCGAGCAGAGTTGAGACATGAGCGCAGGGCGCTTCGCCCGCGTCGCGGATGTTGATCACACTGGCGATCTCAGCAAGGGTGAGACCCGCCGATTGCGCGGATCGAATGAAGTTCAGTCGCGATACGGCCGCGTGGTCATAGCGGCGATAGCCATTTCCTTCACGCGCAGAGGGCGAAAGAAGTCCTCGTCGCTCATAGAAACGGATTGTCTGTGAGGGAACACCGCTGACGTTGGACAGGTCGCCGATCTTCATGGGCTCCATTTCACCACTTGACCTTGCATCGCGCTACAAGGTTTATTCTCCGAGAATGGAGATCACGCTGCAGTACTTCACTGGTTGCCCGAATTGGTCGATCGCCGCCGAGCGCTTGGCGACGATCGCCTCCGAACGCCCCGACATCACCGTTCTTCACCGGCTCGTCGAAACGTTCGATGACGCGGAGAAGCTCGGCTTCCGCGGCTCGCCCAGCATTCTCGTCGACGGAGTGGACCCGTTCGCCGACTCGTCGGCACCCGTCGGCCTGGCCTGCCGTGTGTACAGCACACCCGCAGGTCGCGCTGGCGCCCCCACTCTGGAACAACTGCGCATGGCGATCACCGCACAGCACGATGGAGTCGCACTGTGAACGCGGAGTACGACCTGTTCGTCATCGGTGCCGGGATGGCAGGGACCACTGCGGCCAACCGCTGCGCGTCCCAAGGCTGGAAAGTCGGCATCGTCGACACCCTTCCCTACGGAGGCACCTGCGCTCTTCGCGGCTGCGACCCCAAGAAAATTCTCCGCCGAGGCGCCGAAATCATCGACGATGCACGCCTCATGCACGGCAAAGGCGTTAACCAGAATGGCCTCACACTCGATTGGCCCGCCCTCATGCGGCACAAGCACGGCTTCACCGACGATATTCCAGGCGCCATGGAGTCCACGCTGAAACGGAACGGTGTGTCCACGTTCCACGGCGATGCCCGATTCGTCAGCCGCCATCACGTCGACATCAACGGCGAACAGCATTCCGCAGCACGATTTCTCATCGCCACCGGAGCCCGCCCTCGGCCGCTCGAGTTCTCCGGCCAGGAGCTTCTGGTCGACAGCACCGAATTCCTGAACCTCGAAGCGCTGCCCAGAAGAATCGTGTTCGTCGGCGGCGGGTTTGTTTCCTTCGAGTTGGCGCACATCGCAGCGCGCGCTGGCGTGGAGTGCGTGATCATCGACCACGGCACAAAGCCGCTGCGCGCATTCGACCCGGACC
>ERZ1066139.123-NODE-123-length-18746-cov-7.300519_pt1 | contig 18746 bp, 18 predicted proteins | sample MGYA00382786_ERZ1066139 | MGnify/ENA primary metagenome ERZ1066139 (study PRJEB33369, sample SAMEA5778369) | biofilm metagenome | biome: Industrial cooling water; feature: Water cooling tower basin; material: Biofilm | place: United Arab Emirates | collected...
GCGCTTCCCTGACACGGAAGAGGTCACTGGTTCGATCCCAGTATCGCCCACCACGGTTTCCCTCGAACCAGCGACCAGTTATCGCGGTCCGCTCCGGGAGTCGCCCTGCGGTCAGCTTTCGGAAAACCACTCTCGTGGGTAGTCCTCGGGGGCGATGCCACATCCGGGAGCAGAGGGGGCGAACGTCCAGCCGCTGCGCGCGTGACGCTCCGCCACGATTCGTTCGAAGGCTTCTCGGATCGGATCGTCGGACCAGGGTCCCTGTTCGAGCGACCGCGAAGCCCAGTCGGCCTCGATCGCGTCGCTTGCGGCGTGCAGGAGCGATGCCAGGGAAGGCGACACGACGGTGAGTTCTCCGCCGACGTCGATCCTCAGGACGGCTGGCTCGCGGTGGGTGACGAGTTCCACCAACAACCAGGAGTGGGAGGCGTTCCCGATCGCGATGAATGGCGGGCCGCCATCAGTGCTCCACTCAGGAAAGAAGACGTCCGCGGGGAAATCCATGATCTCCAGACAGCCGCTGTTCGGCGCCAGTTGGTTACCGGGCCAGACGACGCTCTGGTGACCGTTCGAGAACCGCAACCACGTCTCGATGCCCGCGGGGAGCGGATGCGGCGCGATCGACTCTCGAAGCCGATCGATGTCGTCCGTGGTCGCCCCCGGACGGAATCGGTCGAAGGGGCGCGCCTCGTCGAGTGCCGGCCAGAGCGACACCAATCGGTCGATCGCTGCCGCGACCTCCGGATGGTGGGAACCGGACGCAGCGGAGATCGGATGGGGAAGGGGCTCGCGACCAATGCCACGTGCTCGCCATGCGAAGCGCTCGATCACTGATCGCTGCACCAGGTCGGCCGACGCGATGGCACGGTCCTGCAGGTCAGCCTCGAACTGGCTATTCCAGATGACCGAGGCGACCCCTGTTGCGATCTCCAGTTCAGAGGAGAAGCCGTCATCCACGAGGTCCAGGAGAATGGGACGCATCACGACCGCAAGGTCGGGGAGGTCTGCTCGGGCAGCGATCAATCGCCAGTACGCGCGGTACTGCTTCGTCGCTTGGTGATACCGCGGTGTCGCTCCGACGAAGTCGATGATCCGATCGGGCCCGAGAGTGGACCAGAGATCTCCCCTGACGGGCCACATCGCGTCGAATTCCGCGGTCAGTGCGTTCGCTTCGTTCAGGAGGGCATTAGCGTGCGGGTCGCCTGCACGGCGCATCGCCGAGTACCTGCGCGCAATCTCTGCGCGGCGCTCAGAGAGATCGCGCGTCGTGACGTCGCCCACACCCCTCCGATCGTGATCGTGCCCAGTATGCCGGGCGGTGTTCCTGCAGCGCATCCCGTTCCTCGCCCACGGGCCGCGACTGACGGACGTCCCCGTTCTGGGGCGAGCGTTGCGTGCGCCGGCACCCTAGGCTGAGCCCATGGCTCCGGGGGGAGAGGCTCCAGCGACGCGCGTCGCCGATAGTGAGGCGTTCGCCGAGCTGCTGCTGCAGAGCGGCCTCGTGTCGCCCGAGAACCTCGCCTTCGCCCGCCAGGTCAAAGAGCGCACGGGTGCCCACATCGACCAGGTGCTCATCAGCGAGGGCCTGCTCGACTCCGAGTCGCTGCTGCTCGCCGAGGCCGCTTCGTGGGGCATCCACCCGATCGACCTCGACGCCGTCAAGTTCGACGAGGAGGTCGTGCGGCGGTTCCCCGGCCAGACCTACCTGGCCGAGAACTGGCTGCCCATCCGGCGCAACGATGCCGGGGTCGTGTTCGTCGCGACCGCGCGCGGGGTCGCGGAGGAGCGCGTCGAGCGCATCCGCGCCCTGCTCGGCGGGGCCGAGGTGCAGTTCGTCGCGACCACCTCGTGGGACATCAAGAACGCCTGCCTCCGGCTGTTCCGCGCCGAGATCGCCGACGAGGCCGCGAACGAGCTTTGGCGGCAGAACCCGGCCATGTCGGCGCGCATCACGTTCAGCCGCAGCCAGAAGGTCATCGGTGCCGTGGGCGCCGTGGTGCTGCTCGTCGCGGCCGTGCTGCGCCCGATCGAGACCGCGGTGGCGTTGCTGACGATCACGAGCATCGTCTTCCTCGCCGGCACGAGCTTCAAGTTCATCGTCGCGATGCGCGGCGCGCGGTACGACGTCGTCGAGCGCATCACGCGGGCGCAGGTCGAGGCGCTCGACGAGCGCTTCCTGCCGCGCTACACCGTGCTCGTGCCGGTGTTCCGCGAGGCGAACATCGTCGGCCAGCTGATCCGCAACCTCGGAGGGCTGGACTACCCGACCGAGAAGCTCGAGGTGCTCATCCTCATCGAGGAGGAGGACCACGAGACGCGGGATGCCGTGCTCACCTCGAACCCGCCGCCCCACTTCCGCATCGTCACGATCCCGAAGGGGCAGCCCCAGACCAAGCCGCGGGCGTGCAACGTCGGGCTCTACTTCGCCACGGGCGACTTCCTCGTCATCTACGACGCGGAGGACACGCCCGACCCCGACCAGCTCAAGAAGGCCGTCGTCGCCTTCGAGCGCGGCGGCGAGGAGACGGTCTGCGTGCAGGCCTCGCTCAACTACTTCAACGACCGCGAGAACGCGCTCACGCGCATGTTCACGCTCGAGTACAGCTATTGGTTCGACTACATGCTCGCCGGGCTCGACCTCGGCGACCTGCCGATCCCGCTCGGCGGCACCTCGAACCACTTCCGCACGGCGGCGCTCATCGAGCTCGGCGGGTGGGACCCGTACAACGTCACGGAGGATGCCGACCTGGGCATCCGGGCGAGCGCGCTCGGCTACCGGGTCGGGGTCATCAACTCGACGACGATGGAGGAGGCGAACACCTCCATCCCGAACTTCATCCGCCAGCGCTCGCGGTGGATCAAGGGCTACATGCAGACCACGCTCGTGCACGCGCGCCAGCCGGTCGCCCTCGTGCGGCAGATCGGGTTGCGCCGCTTCCTGAGCTTCGTGCTGCTCATCGCGGGCACTCCCGCGACCTTCCTCGGCGTCATCCCGTTCTACATCATCACGGCGTTCACGATCGTGCTGCCGGTCGATGCGCTCGCGCAGCTGTTCCCGATCTGGCTGCTCTGGCTCACGCTCCTCAACTTCGTGATCGGCAACGTCATCATGATCTACCTCTCGATGATGGGTCCGTACAAACGGGGCACGTTCCACCTCGTCCTGTGGGCCCTGCTCAACCCGCTGTACTGGCTGCTGCACTCGATCGCCGCCTACAAGGGTCTCTGGCAGCTCATCACGAATCCGCACTACTGGGAGAAGACCGAGCACGGTCTGACGACGCATGTTCAGCACGGCTGAGGCGCCCACGGTGCTGCGCGACCGCACGAACCGCCGCAGCCCGCGCACGCGCACCGACCCCTTCCCGCGCTCGCCTGTGGCACGGTGGATGCTCCGGCTAGGGCTCTCGGCACCGCTCGTCCTCATCGCGCTCCTGCTCGAGCTCGTGCCCTACCCCGAGACCGCGCCCAACGCCGATCTGCTCGTCGACGTCGCGTCGATCGACTGGACGCGCGGCGACGCCGAGTGGCTCGCCCTGCTCTACCCGCACACCACGATCCTCATCGCGGCGAGCAACCCCTTCGGGCGCCTCGGCCTGAGCATCGTCGGGGCGATCGCAGCGGGCTTCCTGTTGCAGAAGGTCGCCGAGATCATCGCGCAGCGGGCGATCCCGCGCTCGACCGGCATCATCCTCATCATCGCGCTCGCCGCCAACCCGCTCTTCGCCTACTTCGCGCTCGAGAACCTGCCCGGGTTCCTCGCGATGACCTTCTTCGGCCTCGCCCTGGCCGACCTCGTGCGCTTCGTCAATTGGGGCAGCACGGAGTCGGGCTTCCGTGCGGGCATCCTGCTGATGGCCGCCGCCCTCAGCGACCCCTCCGGCATCCTGTACGCCCTCGTGGCGGTGCTCGCCTCGCCCTTCCTGCGCCACGGGCGTGTCGCCGCCCCGGGGCTGCGCGCGGCGAACATGCTCGTCATCGCCTTCCCGACCCTCGGCGCCTTCGCGACGATCGCCTTCCTCAACCTGCTGTTCTTCGGCTCGCTCTGGCCGCAGCAGGATGTCGCGGCGATTCTCGCGGGCATCCCCGCCGGCATCGACGCTCTCGTCGCGCTGTACACGACGCCCTTCGGCTGGCTCATCGCGGCCCCTGTGCTGAGCTCGTGGCTCGTCGCCGCGATCGTGCGGCGACCGGCGGCCATCCCGGTGTCGACGATCGTCTTCCTGCTCGTCAACGTCGCCTTCCTGCTCGGCGCCTTCCACCCCGGGGCGGCGGGCGTCACGTTCACGCTGCTCACCCTGCTCGCGATCACGCTCATCCCGGGTGCGCGCACCCCGACCACGAACGTGCTCGTCGACCTCGTCGCCGTGCTGCAGATCGCCATCGCGTGGACGGCCGCGCTCGATCGACCGATCGTGCGGGAGTGGATGCAGCTCGTCGCCGACGCGTGGGTCTCGTTCTCGGGCTGATCGACCCGGCGGGATCCGGCCGCTGAGCGCTGGGGGGCTCGCGAGAGGCCGTGCGTGCTCACGCTCTCGGTACGCTCGATCCGTGATCCGATTCGCCGACAAGCCGACCCTGGTCGGCGACCACGTCACCCTGCGCCCCATCGTCGCCGCCGATGCTCCGAGCATGTGGGCAGATCTGCATGATGACGAGGCCATGCGCCTGACCGGCACGACGGCGACCTTCACGCGCGAGCAGATCGACGCGTGGACGGCGTCGCGCGCGGCCCAGCCCGATCGGCTCGACCTGGCGATCGTCGACCGCGCGACGGGCGACTGGGCGGGGGAGGTCGTGATCAACGATGTCGATCCCGACAACCGGTCGTGCGGATTCCGCATCGCCCTCACGCGGACCGCGCGTGGTCGGGGGTTCGGCAGCGAGGCGACGCGGCTCATCGTGGGATACGTGTTCGACCGGGTGCAGGAGCCGAGCATCCACCGCATCGAGCTGGAGGTGTACGCGTTCAACGAGCGCGCCATCCGAACCTACGAGCGTGTCGGATTCGTCCGCGAGGGCGTTCGGCGCGCGGCCCTGCGCCAGGGCGAGAGCTTCCACGACGCGATCGTCATGAGCGTTCTGCGCACCGACCCGTCGCGCCCCACGCTCGCCGGTGAGGCCACCGGGCTCACGGCCGACCGCCAGTAGGCTGATGCGGTCACCCCGAGCCTGAAGGAGCCCCGTGTCTGAGCACGTCGTCGACCCGCCCGCGCCCACCATCGAGGCGGTCGTGGCCGAGACGACGACCGACGGCTTCGGTATCTTCACCGACCGCTCGGTCGTGGCGATGCGGGTGGGCGGCGAGCTGCGCGACCTCGCGTACCGCCTGCAGCCCGGTGATCGCGCCGAGCCCGTGACGATCGACTCGCCCGACGGCCTCGCGATCCTGCGCCACTCGACCGCTCACGTGCTCGCCCAGGCCGTGCAGTCGATCAACCCCGAGGCGCGGCTCGGCATCGGCCCGCCCATCACCGACGGCTTCTACTACGACTTCGACGTCACGACCGCGTTCACGACCGACGACCTCTCGGCCCTCAGCAAGGCGATGGACCGCATCATCCGGCAGGGCCAGCGCTTCGTGCGCCGCGTCGTGACCGAGGAGGAGGCACGGGCAGAGCTCGCGGCCGAGCCGTACAAGCTCGAGCTCATCGGCCTCAAGGGGGCGGCGGCCGACGGCGCCGACGGCGAGAGCGTCGAGGTCGGCGGGGGAGAGCTGACGATCTACGACAACGTCGACGGCAAGACGGGCGAGGTCTACTGGAAGGACCTGTGCCGCGGCCCGCACCTGCCGAACACCCGCATGATCGGCAACGGCTGGTCGCTCACGCGCGTCGCCGCCGCCTACTGGCGGGGCAGTGAGAAGAACCCGCAGCTGCAGCGCATCTACGGCACGGCGTGGCCGTCGAAGGATGCCCTGCGCGAGCACCTCGGCCGCCTCGAGGAGGCCGCCAAGCGCGACCACCGCAAGCTCGGCGTCGAGCTCGACCTGTTCAGCTTCCCCGACGAGATCGGCTCGGGGCTCGCGGTCTTCCACCCCAAGGGCGGCATCGTGCGCGCCGAGATCGAGAACTTCATGCGCGAGCGCCTGCTCGCGAACGGCTACGAGCTCGTCTACTCGCCGCACATCACGAAGGGCCAGCTGTTCGAGACGAGCGGCCACCTGCAGTGGTACGAGGAGGGCATGTTCCCGGCCATGCACCTCGATGAGGAGCGCGACGCCGACGGGAACGTCACCAAGCAGGGCCAGAACTACTACCTCAAGCCCATGAACTGCCCGTTCCACAACCTGATCTTCCGCGCCCGCGGGCGCTCGTACCGCGAGCTGCCGCTGCGCCTGGCCGAGTTCGGCACGGTCTACCGCTACGAGAAGAGCGGCACGCTCTCGGGCCTCACGCGCGTGCGCGGCCTCACGCAGGACGACGCGCACATCTATGTCACGCCCGACCAGGTGAAGGCCGAGGTCGCGAGCCAGTTGCAGTTCGTGCTCGAGACCCTGCGCGGCTACGGCCTCGACGACTTCTACCTCGAGCTCTCGACCCGCAACCCCGAGAAGTCGTTCGGCAGCGACGGGTTGTGGGATCAGGCGACCGAGACGCTGCGCGAGGTCGCCGTCGACTCGGGCCTCGAGCTCGTGCCCGACCCGGGTGGGGCCGCCTTCTACGGGCCCAAGATCTCGGTGCAGGCGCGCGATGCGATCGGGCGCACGTGGCAGCTCTCGACCGTGCAGCTCGACTTCAACCAGCCCGAGCGCTTCGAGCTCGAGTACACGGCCTCCGACGGCACGCGACAGCAGCCGATCATGATCCACCGCGCCCTGCTGGGCTCGATCGAGCGCTTCTTCGCGATCCTGCTCGAGCACTACGCGGGCGCGTTCCCGGCCTGGCTCGCGCCCGAGCAGGTCGTCGGCATCCCCGTCGCCGAGGACTACGCCGAGTACCTCGAGGGCGTCATCGCGACGCTGCGCGGGGCCGGGGTGCGCGCGCACGTCGACCGCAGCGATGACCGCATGCAGAAGAAGATCCGCACCCACACGACCGGCAAGGTGCCCTACCTGCTGATCGCGGGCGCCGACGACGTCGCCAACGGCGCGGTGAGCTTCCGGTTCCGCGACGGCTCGCAGGTCAACGGCGTGCCCGTCGACGAGGCGATCGCCCGCATCACCACGGCGATCTCGACGCGCTCCGCCGAGCTGTAGCGAGCATCCATGACCGATCAGGATGCCCGGGCCGGTCTCGACGGCGTGCCGGCGGAGAGCGCGGCCGGGTTCGCGGCGGTTCCGGACGCCTTCCAGCGGCTCTGGACGCCCCACCGCCTCGTCTACATCGAGAACGGCCAGCAGCCCGACGACGACGCCTGCCCGTTCTGCCGCGCACCCGAGCTCGACGATGAGCAGGCGCTCATCGTCGCGCGCGGCGAGCACGCCTACGTGCTGCTGAACCTCTACCCCTACAACAGCGGGCACCTGCTCGTGTGCCCCTACCGGCACATCGCGCAGTACGACGAGGCGAGCCCCCAGGAGGTCGCCGAGATCGGCGCCCTGACGCAGACGGCGATGCGCGTGCTCACCGCGACCTCCGGCTGCCAGGGCTTCAACATCGGCATGAACCAGGGTCGCATCGCGGGCGCCGGTATCGCCGCGCACCTGCACCAGCACATCGTGCCGCGGTGGGCGCTCGACTCGAACTTCTTCCCCATCGTGGCCGGCACGAAGGCCGTACCGAGGCTGCTCGGCGACGTGCGCGACGAGGTCGCCGCGGCCTGGCCGCGCTGACCAGTCGGTTCAGCGCACCTGGCGCACCGAGAACTGCATGCGCGGGTGAGCGTAGGCCTGCTGAGACTCGACGAGCTGCAGCTCGCGCTCGCCCGACTCGAGGGTGGCGGTGAGCAGGTCGAAGACGCTCGACGCGGTGCGGGCGAGCGCGTCGGCCGCATCTCCGGTGCGGCGGTAGTGGGCGGTGAACAGCGCAGCGGTGACATCGCCCGAGCCGTTCGCCTTCATCGGCAACTGCGGCGTCGTGACGATCCAGGCGCCGTGGTCGTCGACGGCCAGCATCTCGAGCGAGCCTTCCTCGCGGTCAGGGCTCGCGACGCTCGTCACGAGAACGATGCGCGGGCCCATGGCGCGCGCGAGGTCGACCGACTCGAGCGTCGACTCGAGCGTGTCGGGTTCCGTGTCAGTCAGGTAGCCGAGCTCGAACTGATTCGGCGTGATGAGGTCGGCAGCGGGCACGACGCGCTCACGAAGCAGCACCGGAATGGCGGGGGCGACGAAGCAGCCGCTCGTGGCGTTGCCCATCACCGGGTCGCACGCGTAGATCGCGGTCGGGTTCGCCTGCTTGATGCCGGCGACCGCGTCGAGAATGACGTCGGCGATGCCCTCAGAGCCCTGGTAGCCGGAGAGGATCACGTCGATCGACCCGAACGCGCCTCGCTCTTCGATGCCCGTGATGACCTCGCGCACATCGTCGGGGCTGATGAGCGGGCCGCGCCACGCGCCGTAGCCGGTGTGGTTCGAGAAGTTCACCGTGTAGACCGGCATCACCTCGACGCCGATGCGCTGCAGGGGGAAGACGGCCGCGGAGTTGCCGACGTGGCCGTACGCGACGGCGGACTGGATCGAGAGGACCTTCACTTCTCGATCATCGCACTCGAGCCGGCCGCAGCTCGCCGCCGGCCGCCGCCACGGCCGCCGCGATGTCGGCCGCCAGGCGATCGGCCTCCGCATCGCCGAGGTCGTGCACGGTGAGCCGCAGTCGATGCGAGGCGGGCACGGTTCCGAGCGAGAACTCGTCGCCGGTGCGCGCGAGCCAGCCCCGTCTCATGAGCCGCTCCGAGACCTCGCGCGCCGGTACGGGCAGAGGCACCCACAGGTTGAGGCCGTCGCCGGCGGTCGTGGGCACGCCGTGCACGGTGAGCAGCTCGGCGAACGCACGATTGCGGTCGGCATAGTGCGCCCCCGCACGGGTGATGCCCTCGGCGACCGCAGGATCGGTGACCAGGGCGAGCGTGAGGCGCTGCAGCAGGTGACTGACCCAGGTCGTGCCCGGCGTCAGCCGCATCGCGAGTCGCTCGCCGGTGTCGGGGTCGGAGGCGGTGACGGCGAGGCACATGTCGGGGCCGAGGAACTTCGACACCGAGCGCACGAGCGCCCAGCGACGGTGCTCGGGCCCGATGAGAGAGTGAAACGGTGCTCGCGAGAGCATCGAGAAGTGGTCGTCCTCGATGACGAGAACGTAGGGGTGGTCGCTGAGCACGGCGCGTAGCTCGTGGGCGCGTCGCTCGGAGAGGCTGACCCCCGTCGGGTTCTGCGCGCGCGGTGTCGAGACCACGGCGCGTACGCCCTGCTCGAGCGCTGCGCGCAGCCCGGCCGCGGTCATGCCTTCCTCGTCGACTGGAACGGGGACAGCGCGGTACCCGCCCACACGCACCGTATGGATGCTCGTGAGGAAGCACGGGTCTTCCAGGGCGACCGCGTCGTCGCGCACGAGCGCCTGCGCGAGCAGCCGCTCGACGGCGTCGGCGGCGCCGCTCGTGACGGTGAGGCGCAGATCGGCGGGAGCGAGATCAGCGCGCATCCACGCGTCGGCCCAGCGCTCGAGACCGTGATCGATGACGGGCTCGCCGTAGAGCACACGGTGTCCCACCACTCCCGCGAGGGCGGTCGAGGGGTCGGGGATCAGCTCGGGGTCGGGGTTGCCGGTCGCGACGTCGCGCAGAACGCTGTCGGGTGCGTAGCCCTCCTGAGCGACGGTGGAGCGGTCGGCGACCCGCGTTCCGCCACGGCCGAGTGTGACGACGAGGCCCGCCTGCGTGAGCTGCCGGTAGGCGGCGACGGCGGTGTTGCGATTGACGCCTAGCCCGTCAGCGAGAGCGCGCACGGACGGCAGGGCATCGCCCGGCTGCAGCGACCCTCGTTCGATGAACTCGCGCACGCTCGCCGCAATCTCGGCGGCCGAGCGGCCGGTGATCTCAGTCGTCATGTCTCGATCCATTGCGGGTCAGGGAGAGCGTTCACTGCCATGCTATCTTTTGGCCTAGGCCAGTGCCACGACCTGGCCAGACACCGGCGCGCGGGCGCGCGCACTCCTCCGAAGGGACTCCCTCATGAGCACTGCCGAGACCGGTTCGAGCCGCGTGAAGCGCGGCCTCGCCGAGATGCTGAAGGGTGGCGTCATCATGGACGTCATCAACGCCGAGCAGGCGCGAATCGCAGAGGACGCCGGTGCTGTCGCCGTCATGGCGCTCGAGCGAGTGCCCGCCGACATCCGCGCGCAGGGCGGCGTCGCCCGCATGAGCGACCCCGACCTCATCGACGAGATCATCGCGACGGTGTCGATCCCCGTCATGGCGAAGGCCCGCATCGGCCACTTCGTCGAGGCCCAGGTGCTGCAGTCGCTCGGTGTCGACTACATCGACGAGTCGGAGGTGCTGAGCCCCGCCGACTACGTCAACCACATCGACAAGTGGCCCTTCACCGTGCCGTTCGTCTGCGGCGCGACCAACCTCGGCGAGGCCCTGCGCCGCATCACGGAGGGCGCGGCGATGATCCGCTCGAAGGGCGAGGCCGGCACGGGCGACGTCTCCGAGGCGACCAAGCACATCCGCACGATCCTCGGCGAGATCCGGGCGCTCTCGGCCAAGACCCCCGACGAGTGGTACGTCGCGGCGAAGGAGTTGCAGGCGCCGTACGAGCTCGTCGCCGAGGTCGCGCAGACCGGCAAGCTCCCCGTCGTGCTGTTCACGGCCGGCGGCGTGGCGACTCCCGCCGACGCCGCGCTCATGATGCAGCTCGGTGCCGACGGCGTGTTCGTCGGTTCGGGCGTCTTCAAGTCGGGCAACCCGGTGGCGCGCGCCGCGGCGATCGTCAAGGCGACCGCGGGCTACAACGACCCCGCGATCGTGGCCGAGGCCTCGCGTGGGCTCGGCGAGGCGATGGTCGGCATCAACGTCGCCGACCTCCCGGCGCCGCACCGCCTCGCCGAGCGTGGCTGGTAGGGCTCTTCCGCCCGTCGGCGTCTTCGCCCTGCAGGGCGACGTGCGCGAGCACGTCGCGGTGCTGAGTGCGCTGCGCGCCGACGTGCGCGAGGTGCGCACGCCCGCGCAGCTCGCCGAGGTCGCCGGGCTCGTGATCCCGGGCGGCGAATCGAGCGTCATGGACAAGCTCAGCCGCCTGTTCGGGCTGCGCGACCCGTTGCGCGAGCGCATCGCCGCGGGCATGCCGGTGTACGGCACGTGCGCGGGGCTCATCATGCTCGCCGATCGGGTGCACGATGCGATCGAGGGCCAGCAGACCCTCGGCGGCCTCGATGTCGCGGTGCGCCGCAACGCCTTCGGCACCCAGCTCGACTCGTTCGAGACCGACCTCGCGATGCCCGTGCTGGGCGACGCGCCCGTTCACGCGGTCTTCATCCGGGCACCCGTTGTCGATGAGGTCGGGCCCGGGGTCGAGGTGCTCGCCTCGCTCGCCGACGGCCGCATCGTCGCGGTCGAGCAGGGCCGCCTCCTCGGCACCTCCTTCCACCCGGAGGTCGCGGGGGAGACCCGGCTGCACGAGCGGTTCCTCGACCACGTCGCCGCCGCATCCTGAGGCCGCGTGCTGGCACGATAGGGGCATGAGCCTCTACTCCGACTACCCCGCGGCCCGCACCCGGCAGATCATCGCCGATGTGATCGGGGTCGTGGGGGTCATCATCGTCGTCAGCATCGCGACCGCGGTGACGACGGCGATCCGCGCGCTCGGCTCCTTCGGGCGCGACCTCGAGGCCGCGGGCCTCGACTTCCAGACCGGGCTCACCGAGGCGGCCGAGAACCTCGGCGACGTGCCGCTCATCGGTGACGGCATCCGTGCCCCCTTCGACGCGGCCGCGAGCGCGGGTGAGCAGGTCGCTGCCGCCGGTCGCGCCCAGCAGGTGTTCGTCGAGGCCCTCGCGGTCGGCGTCGGCTGGGCGGTCGCGCTCGTGCCGCTGCTGCTGCTCGCGCTGCTGTGGGTGCTGCCGCGCGTGCGCTTCGCGCGCCGCTCGCGCAGCCTGCGGGCCATGATCGCCCAGGGCATGACCGCCGACACGCTCGCGGCGCGCGCGGTCGCTCAGGCACCGCTGCGCGAGCTCGTGGCCGTGCATCCCGACCCCGCCGCGGCGTGGCGCGCCCACGATGCCGCGGTGGTGCGCGCCCTCGCGGGTATCGAGCTGCGCCGCGCCGGAATCCGCGCCGACGCCCTGCCCTAAACTGGAAGGGATTTCCGACCCGCGAGGAGCACCATGTCCGGCCATTCCAAGTGGGCGACGACGAAGCACAAGAAGGCCGTCATCGACGCCCGTCGCGCCAAGTCGTTCGCCAAGCTCATCAAGAACATCGAGGTCGCCGCGAAGATCGGTGGCGCCGACATGAGCGGCAACCCGACGCTCGTCGATGCGGTGCAGAAGGCCAAGAAGACCTCGGTGCCCAACGACAACATCGATCGCGCGATCAAGCGTGGCGCGGGGCTCACCGGCGAGTCCATCGATTATCAGACGATCATGTACGAGGGCTACGGCCCCGGTGGCCTCGCGCTGCTGATCGAGTGCCTCACCGACAACAAGAACCGCGCGGCGGCCGAGGTGCGCACGGCGATGTCGCGCAACGGCGGAACGATGGCCGACCCCGGCAGCGTCGCCTACAACTTCAGCCGCAAGGGCGTCATAGCGATCACCAAGACCGAAGGCGTGTCGGAAGACGACATTCTGTTGGCGGTTCTGGATGCGGGAGCCGAAGAGGTTGTCGACCAGGGCGGCGGGTTCGAGGTCATCACCGACCCCTCGCAGCTCGTCGCCGCGCGCACGGCCCTGCAAGAGGCTGGCATCGAGTACGACTCGGCCGAGGCCGAGTTCGTCGCGAACCTGCAGATCGAGGCCGACGCCGAGACGGCGCGCAAGCTCTTCAAGCTCGTCGACGCGATGGACGACCTCGACGACGTGCAGAACGTCTTCACAAACGTGTCGCTCAGCCCCGAGGTGCGCGCCGAGCTCGACGACGACGACGAGTAGCCACGTGCTGCGGGTGCTCGGCGTCGACCCCGGTCTGACCCGCTGCGGGGCCGGCATCGTCGACATCGAGCCCACGCGCCGCGCGACGCTCGTCGCGGTCACCGTCATCGAGACGCCCGCCGGGCTCGCTCTCGAGCGGCGTCTGCTGGCGATCGGCGATGCGATCGCCGCCCTGCTCGATGAGCACCGTCCCGACGCCGTCGCGCTCGAGCGCGTCTTCGCGCAGCACAACGTGAGCACCGTCATGGGCACGGCCCAGGCCAGCGGGGTCGTGCTGCACGCGGCAGCCGCGCGCGGCCTCACGGTGACGCTGCACACGCCGACCGAGGTGAAGGCCGCCGTCACCGGCCACGGCGGGGCCCACAAGAAGCAGGTCACGGCGATGGTGCAGCGCATCCTGCGATTGGATGCCCCGCCGAAGCCCGCGGACGCCGCCGACGCGCTCGCCCTCGCGATCTGCCACGGTTGGCGGGGCGGGTCGGCGCCGGGGTCGGAGGGCCAGGCCGTGGCGGGCGCCCTGACGCCCGCCCAGCAGGCGTGGCGCGCGGCGGAGAAGGCGACGCGCGCCCGTAGGCTCGACGGGTGATCGCCAGCCTGCGGGGAACCCTCATCGCCCGTGCGGGGGCGCGCGTCGTCATCGACGTCGCCGGGGTCGGCTACGCCGTCGCCGTCACCGAGCGGCACGCGCGCGAGCTGCGGGTGGGCGACTCCGTGCGCCTGCACACGGCCCTCGTCGTGCGCGAGGACGACATGAGCCTTTTCGGCTTCGCCGACGAGGTCGAGCTCGGCCTCTTCGAGCTGCTGCGCACCGTCTCGGGCGTCGGCCCGAAGTCGGCGCTCGGGGTGCTCGGCGAGATGACCCCCGACGCCATCGCGCGGGCGATCGCGGCCGACGACGACGCACCCTTCCGTGCCGTGAGCGGCATCGGCCCCAAGACCGCCAAGCTCATCGTCGTCACCCTCGCGGGCAAGCTCGCGGCTCCGGCCGGGGCCGCGGCGGCCGACGACCGCTCGGGCGACGGGACGCCGTCGGTCGTGACCGCCTCGCTCGTCGCCGCGCTCACGGGCCTCGGCTGGCCCGAGCGCACCGCCCTCGAAGCCGCCACGCAGGTCGTCGAGGCCGACCCCGACGCCGCGACGACGGGCCTGCCGGTGCTGCTACGGCGCGCGCTCGGGCTGCTCGGCCCCGCGCGCGCCCGCGCGGATGAGGCGGGCGGGCCGCGCTCGTGACCGACGACGTGCTGCGCGCGAGCCCCGAATCGGAGGCGGAGCTCGCCTTCGAGGGGGCCCTGCGGCCGCAGAGCCTCGCCGAATTCGTCGGGCAGCAGAAGGTTCGGCGGCAGCTGCAGCTGCTGCTCGAGGCCGCCGGCCTGCAGAACCGCACGCCCGACCACATCCTGCTCGCCGGCCCTCCCGGGCTCGGCAAGACCACTCTCGCGATGATCGTCGCGCACGAGGGGCGCCGGCCGCTGCGCATGACGAGCGGACCGGCGATCCAGCACGCGGGCGATCTCGCGGCGGTGCTCTCATCGCTCGTACCCGGTGAGGTGCTGTTCATCGACGAGATCCACCGGATGGCCCGCTCGGCCGAGGAGATGCTCTATCTCGCGATGGAGGACTTCCGCGTCGACATCATGGTCGGCAAGGGCGCGGGCGCGACGAGCATCCCCCTCGAGCTGGCCCCGTTCACGCTCGTCGGCGCGACCACGCGCTCCGGCCTGCTGCCCAACCCTCTGCGCGACCGTTTCGGGTTCACCGCGCACCTCGAGTTCTACGAGCCCGACGAGTTGCACGAGGTGCTCGTGCGCGCCGCCCGGTTGCTGTCGTTGGCGATCGACGAGGATGCCCTCGCAGAGATCGCGCGCCGCTCCCGCGGCACGCCCCGCATCGCCAACCGCCTGCTCCGCCGGGTGCGCGACTTCGCTCTCGTGCGGGGCGGCCCCGCCGACCGCACCGCGGTGCGGGCGGCGCTCGAGCTGTACGACGTCGACGAGCAGGGGCTCGACCGGCTCGACCGCGCCGTGCTCACCGCCATCGTCGACCGCTTTGACGGCGGGCCCGTCGGCCTCTCCACCCTCGCGGTGTCGGTGGGGGAGGAGGCCGAGACGATCGAGGCGGTCGTCGAGCCGTTCCTCGTGCGTACGGGGCTGCTGTCGCGAACCCCCCGCGGGCGGGTCGCGACCGCTCGCGCCTGGGACCACCTGGGCCGCGCGCCCCGGGCGACCGGGGCCGATGACCTATAGTTGTCGCTGGCCCTCGGCAGAGCATCCGCTCGCCGACCGGCGCCACGTCCGGCGCCACGCCGCAGATCTTCCCGAGCTGCTGTACTCCTGAAAGGCAATCCCTCATGGATCCGTTGACCATCGTCATGCTGGGCGTCCTCGCCCTGCTGATCTTCTTCATGTTCCGCAACTCCCGCAAGCGCAAGCAGGAGCTCGAGAGCCTGCAGGAGAAGATGGTGCCCGGCGCCGAGGTCATGACCAACTTCGGGCTCTTCGGCACGCTCGTGAGCATCGATGACGATGCCAACGTCGCCGTCATCGAGACGAGCCCGGGCAGCACGGTGCGCGTGCACCGCCAGACGCTTGCGCGCGTCATCGAGGACGACGTCGTCGACGAGGAGGCCGCCGCGGAGGAGATGACCGCCGAGGGCGCTCCCGTCTCGGGCGAGCCCGTTCTCAACGAGTCGAGCCTCGATGCGCCGGCCGAGAAGCCTAAGCGCACCAAGAAGACCGAGAGCTAGACCCCTCCGCTCCCCGCGCGCTGCGCGCCGCTCTGCGGCGTGCCCGCCCTCCCCGGCAGAAATGAGTACCTGAGGTGGCCAGAACTACCACCGAGCGCAAGGCCATTCGATCCCTCGTCTGGCTGCTCGTCATCATCATCGCCCTCATCGCGGCGAACGGGGCGAGCGTGCTGTTCAACAACGGCCAGTGGACGCCGAAGCTCGCGCTCGACCTCGAGGGCGGCACGCAGATCACGCTGAGCCCGCAGCTGTCGACGGGCGAGGCGGTCACGCCCGAGCAGCTCGAGCGGGCCGTAGCGATCATCCGCCAGCGCGTCGATGCCAGTGGCGTCAGCGAGGCCGAGATCAACACCCAGGGCAACCAGAACATCGTCGTGTCGATCCCGGGCGAGCCCGACGACGAGACGCGCGAGCGCATCCAGAGCTCGGCCAAGCTCGAGTTCCGGCCCGTGCTCGCCGCCGACCTTCCCTCGCCCGACACGATCGGCGAGGAGGGCGCGGAGGACCCGGCGACCGACCCCTCGGCATCGCCGAGCGCCGAGCCGAGCGCGGCCCCCTCGCCGACGGCCAGCCCGACCGATGCGAGCGACCTGGCGTGGATCACTCCGGAGCTGCAGGAGCAGTTCGACACCTTCGACTGCGCATCGCTCTCCGCGGTCGGCGCCAACGTGGCCCCGACCGACGAGCCGCTCATCACGTGCGAGCAGGACGGCTCGATCAAGTACATCCTCGGCCCGGTCGAGGTCGCGGGCGAACGCATCGCCGACGCCCGCGCGGGCCTCGTCACCTCTTCCACCGGCGTCACCACGAACGAGTGGGGCGTCTTCATGGAGTTCGACGCCGAGGGCACCGCGCAGTTCCGCGCCGTGACCGAGCGGCTCGTGGCGCTCGTCGGGGTGCAGAACCAGTTCGCCATCGTGCTCGACGGCAGCGTCATCAGCGCCCCCCGCACGATCAGCGCGATCACCGACGGCCGCCCGCAGATCAGCGGCAACTTCACCGAGGAGAGCGCGCTGACGCTCGCCGACCAGCTGAAGTTCGGCGCGCTGCCGATCGGCTTCGAGATCCAGTCGAGCGAGAACATCAGTGCGACCCTCGGCGTATCGCAGCTGCAGAGCGGCATCATCGCCGGCATCATCGGCCTGATCCTCGTGGCGTTCTACGCCTTCTTCCAGTACCGGGCCCTCGGCGGCGTCGTGCTGGCCTCGCTCATCGTCGCGGCCGTCATCACCTACCTGATCATCACCTACCTTTCGAACCAGCAGGGCTTCCGCCTGTCGCTCGCGGGCGTGGCGGGTCTCGTGATCTCGATCGGCGTCATCGCCGACTCGTTCATCGTCTACTTCGAGCGCATCCGCGACGAGCTGCGTGACGGGCGCAGCGTCGACGGCTCGGTCGAGGCGGGCTGGAAGCGCGCGTGGCGCACGATCCTCATCAGCGACGTCATCAACTTCCTCGCCGCCGTCGTGCTCTTCGTGCTCGCGGTCGGCAACGTGCGCGGCTTCGCGTTCACGCTCGGCATTACCACGATCGTCGACCTCATCGTGGTCGCGCTCTTCACGCACCCGCTCATGCAGCTGCTCGCACGCACCCGGTTCTTCGGAAGCGGGCACCCGCTCAGCGGCCTCGACCCCCAGGCGCTCGGCGCCGTCTACCGCGGGCGCGCGCAGTTCCGCGCTCCGGTCGGGGTCGCCAGCACGAAGGTGGCCAGCAGTAGCCGCGAGGCGCAGCGTCGCCAGACGATCGCCGAGCGCAAGGCCGCGCAGTCCAGCAGCGAAGGGAAGGATGCGCGATGAGCAGGCTCACGCAGTTCGGCAACGACCTCTACACCGGGCAGCGCTCGTTCGACTTCGTCGGTCGGCGCAACACCTGGTACCTCATCGCGGCGGTCTTCGTCATTCTCGCGATCGGCTTCACCGCCCTGCGCGGCGGCTTCGTGTTCGGCATCGAGTTCCGCGGCGGCTCCGAGTTCCGGGTGCAGAGCACCTCGGTCGTCGAGCAGGGCACCGCGGTCGCGACGTCGATCGCCGACGAGGCCGTCGCCTCGGTCGTGCCGGGGGCGAGCCCCCGCGTCTCGATCGTCGGTGGCGACTCCATCCGCGTGCAGACCGAGCAGCTGACGCCCGCGGAGACCGAGGAGGTGCGGGCGGCTCTTGCCGAGGCCTACGGCGTCGCCGAATCCGATGTCAGCTCGTCGTTCATCGGCGCGACCTGGGGCGCCGACATCACGCGACAGGCACTCATCGCCCTCGTCGTCTTCCTCGTGCTCGCGAGCCTCGTGCTCGCGGTCTACTTCCGCACCTGGAAGATGTCGGTCGCGGCGCTCATCGCGCTCTTCCACGACCTCGTCGTCACGGCTGGCGTGTACGGCGTCTTCGGCCTCGAGATCACGCCCGCCGCCGTCATCGGCTTCCTGACGATCCTCGGCTACTCGCTCTACGACACCGTCGTCGTCTTCGACAAGGTGCGAGAGAACACGAGCGAAGACGGGGTGGAGTCGCGCCGCACCTTCGCCCAGTCGGTCAACCTCGCCGTCAACCAGACCCTCGTGCGCTCGATCAATACGTCGATCGTCGCCGTGCTGCCGACCGCCTCGATCCTGCTCATCGGATCGGTGCTGCTCGGTGCGGGCACGCTGCGGGATATCGCGCTCGCCCTGACGGTCGGCACGATCGTGGGTACCTACTCGTCGATCTTCCTGGCGGCTCCGCTCTACGTGCACCTGCGGCAGAACGAGCCCGAGGTCAAGAAGCAGGGCTCGCGGCCGCGCGTCGCGCGCACCGAGTCCGGCGCGGTGCGCTGAGCCCCGCCCTGAGCACCCCGCCGTCGGCCTCGCTCGTCTCCGCGACGTAGAATCCAGGGGGAGGCGGGCGCATGACCGAGACGACGCAGCAGAGCACCGCGACGCTGCGCGCCCTCCTGCCCCGCCTGTTCTCGCGCTCGCAGACGGGGGGAGCGCTCGAGGCGCTCATCAAGAC
>ERZ1066139.126-NODE-126-length-18449-cov-7.198162_pt1 | contig 18449 bp, 15 predicted proteins | sample MGYA00382786_ERZ1066139 | MGnify/ENA primary metagenome ERZ1066139 (study PRJEB33369, sample SAMEA5778369) | biofilm metagenome | biome: Industrial cooling water; feature: Water cooling tower basin; material: Biofilm | place: United Arab Emirates | collected...
CCGTCGCGCGATCGGTGAGGAAGCGCAGCAGCCGCCGCGGCGCCACGCGGGTCGCCATCGCCAGGAAGTAGTCGGCCGAGCGCTCGGGATGCGCGCGCAGCGCCTGCAGAAAGATGCGGTCCATCTGCCGCCGCACCCAGGGCTCGCGCGGGTGCGCGGGCGGGGCCTCCCCCCGCGCGAGAGCCGCGGCGCACCGCACAGCCCAGCGCTGGATGCGGAGGAACGCGTAGCCCGAGGCGTCGCGCAGAGCGCCGCCGGCGTTGCCGGCGAGCGCGACGCCGGCGACGGGCGGGGTGGGAGCATCCACGCGCCCCATCGGCAGGATGCCCTGCTCCTCCCGCACGACGACCGCGTCGCTCAGGCCGAGGGCGCCGAGCTCGGCGTCGCGCTCCGCCGCGACCTCCTCGAGCGGCAGCGGAGCGGGGCTGAAGCGCGTCCACTCCACGAGCGCGCGGGTCGGGCCGAGGGGCAGCACGTAGAGGAAGCCGAGGCCCTCGGTGCCGCTGCGCATACGGGTCATCAGGCCGACCGCGTCGGGGTCGCTCGCATCGGTGTCGGTCGCCAGCCTGCCGCCGTGCTCGACCTCGACGCCGCTGAAGCACTGGTACAGCAGAGCGCGGGTGCGCTGCGGGCGGGTGTCGACGACGCGGCGCGCGAGCACCGGGCCGGCATCGGTAACGATGCGCACCCCGTCGGTTCCATCGTCGAGGGTGATGGCCGCGAGCTCGTGCGCCCCGACGCCGAGGTGCAGGGTGATGCGCGGGTCGGTCGCGATCGCGTCGAGCGCCCAGCGGTAGAAGTCGATGCCGCGGATGTACTGGTATGTCACGCCGGGCACGCGGTGGGTCGCCGCGCGGCCGTCGAAACCGCTGTACGTCCAGCCGCTCCACTCGTGGGCGACGATGCCGCGCAGCGCGTGGTGGTCGTGGTGCCAGAAGCTCCAACTGCGGTCGTCGCCGTGCTCGGTGCGCGGGTCGATGACGGCGACACGGAGGTCGGCGTCGCTGCGCGCCAGGCGTGCGGCGAGGGCCAGACCCGCGCACCCGGCGCCGAGGATCACGAGGTCGAACGGCGCGGCGGCGTCGAGCGAGGGCTCGGGCGACAGCGCGGTCATCGGCGACTCCACGGCGAGTGAGGGGGGTGCGCCGGAGAGGCCCGGCCCGCTGACGGTATGCACGCCGGCTGGAGTCGAGCCGCATGTCAGGTGCACAGAACCTGGGTGCCGCATCCGCGCTCGACCACGACCCGCGGAGGCCGAGGCGGTACCGTCGTCCCATGACGTCGTCCGATGCAGCCTCGTCGGCCGACGCCGACACCGCCCCCTCGCTCACCTTCGCCGACCTCGGGCTGGGTGACGCTGTACTGAAGGCGCTGCGCGACGTCGGGTACGAGACGCCGTCGGCGATCCAGGCCGCGACGATTCCGACCCTGCTCGCCGGCCGCGACGTGGTCGGGCTCGCGCAGACCGGTACGGGCAAGACGGCCGCGTTCGCCCTGCCCATCGTCGATCGACTGGATGCGGCGCAGAAGACCCCGCAGGCCCTCGTGCTCGCGCCCACCCGCGAACTCGCCCTGCAGGTGTGCGAGGCCTTCGAGAAGTACGCCGCCCACCTGCGCGGGGTGCACGTGCTGCCGGTGTACGGCGGCCAGGCCTACGGCGTGCAGCTCTCGGCGCTGCGCCGCGGCGTGCACGTCGTCGTCGGCACGCCCGGCCGCATCATGGACCACCTCGCGAAGGGCACGCTCGACCTCAGCGAGCTGAAGTACCTGGTGCTCGACGAGGCCGACGAGATGCTGAAGATGGGCTTCGCCGAGGATGTCGAGACGATTCTCGCCGAGACCCCGAGAGAGAAGCAGGTGGCCCTGTTCTCGGCGACAATGCCGGCGACGATCCGCCGCCTCTCGCAGCAGTACTTGAACGACCCCGACGAGATCACCGTCACGTCGAGCACGACGACCTCGGCGAACACCTCGCAGCGATACCTCATCGTCGGCTACCCGCAGAAGGTCGACGCCCTCACGCGCATTCTCGAGGTCGAGAACTTCGAGGGCATGATCGTGTTCGTCCGCACGAAGAACGAGACCGAGACGCTCGCCGAGAAGCTGCGCGCTCGCGGGTACTCGGCCGCGGCGATCAGCGGCGACGTGGCGCAAGTGCAACGCGAGCGCACCGTCAACCAGCTCAAGTCGGGCAAGCTCGACATTCTCGTCGCCACCGACGTCGCCGCCCGCGGCCTCGATGTCGACCGCATCAGCCACGTCGTCAACTTCGACATTCCGGTCGACACCGAGTCGTACGTGCACCGCATCGGCCGCACCGGCCGGGCCGGTCGTTCGGGCTCGGCCATCAGCTTCGTCACCCCGCGCGAGCGCCGCCTGCTCACAGCGATCGAGAAGGCGACGCGGCAGCCGCTCACCGAGATGCGCCTGCCGAGCGTCGACGATGTGAACATCACGCGGCTCGCGCGCTTCGACGATGCCATCACCGCCGCGCTCGGGCAGAGCGACCGCATCGCCGGCTTCCGCGACATCGTCAGCCACTACGTCGAGCATCACGACGTGCCCGAGCTCGATGTGGCCGCGGCGCTCGCGCTCGTCGCGCAGGGGGAGACGCCGCTGTTGCTGTCGGCCGAGGAGGAGCGTGCGCAGCGCTTTGCCTCCGAGAGTCGGCCCGCGCGGGACGACCGCCCTCCGCGCGACGACCGCGACGGCAGCCGTCCCGAACGACGTGCGCGACCGGCGTCGGGTACTCTCGCGCCGTACCGCATCGAGGTCGGCCGCCGCCACAAGGTCGAGCCGCGCCAGATCGTGGGAGCACTCGCGAACGAGGGTGGCCTGAGTCGCGAAGACTTTGGGGCCATCACGATCCAGCCGGACTTCTCGATCGTCGAGCTGCCTGCGAACCTCTCGCCAGCCGTGCTCGCCAAGCTGCAGGGCACCCGCATAAGCGGCAAGCTCATCGAGATCGCGCTCGACCGCGGGCGTCCGCAACGGCGGCGCTAGGCCGAGCTTGTGTACCCCTGGGGGGTATGGTAGTCTGGCGCACATGGACACTTCGCAGAACGATCACCTGAACCTGCTCAACGGAGCATCCGTCGACGACACCGCCGCTGACGCGGGGGGATGCTGCGGTGGCGGCTCGTGTATGTGCGGCACGGATTCCGCGGCCGACACGGCGACCGACAGTGTCGCCGACAGCGCCGTTGACGCGCCCCGCCACAACGCTGGCACTGAGTTTCTCGTCACCGGAATGACCTGCGGCCACTGCGTCTCGAGCGTCAGCGAAGAGGTCGGTGCGATCGCTGGCGTCGAGTCGGTTGAGGTCGAGCTGAAGAAGGGTGGCGCCTCCCGCGTCACCGTGACTTCCTCTGGTCCCCTCGACGCGGATGCCGTGCGTGCCGCCGTCGAAGAGGCCGGCTACCAGCTGGCCTAAGGCCATGACGACTGAGCTGATGGCCCCCAGCGCGCCGTCGCCGAGCGTCGCGCACGATCTGCAACTCGAACTCACGGGCATGACCTGCGCCTCGTGCGCCAACCGCATCGAGCGCGGCCTCAACAAGGTGCCGGGCGTCGAAGCGACGGTCAACTACGCGACCGAGAAGGCGTCAGTGCGCGCGGCCGACGGCGGGCAGCTCGACGCCGACGTGCTCATCGCTGCGGTGCAGAAGGCCGGGTACGGGGCGGCCGTGGTTGTTCCCCGCGAGGTGAGTACAGCATCCGCCGCCCCCGTGTCGGCGCCGGTCGACAAGCTCGCCCCCCTGCGGCATCGGCTCATCATGTCGACGGTGCTGACGGTGCCCGTCCTTCTGATGTCGATGATCCCTGCCCTGCAGTTCACCAACTGGCAGTGGCTCGCGCTCACGCTCGCCTCGCCGGTCGCGGTGTGGGGGGCGTGGCCGTTCCACCGGGTCGCTCTGCACAATGCTCGGCGATTCATCGCGAGCATGGACACGCTCATCTCGGTCGGCATCACCGCCGCCTTTGTGTGGAGCCTCTACGCCCTCTTCTTTGGCGAGGCTGGCATTCCCGGCATGACCATGACGCTGCAACTGCTCGGCCGCCCCGAGGAGGGCGCGAACGAGATTTACCTCGAGGTTGCCGCAGCCCTGACCGTCTTTATCTTGCTCGGGCGCTACCTCGAGGCACGCGCCAAGCGCTCGTCACGTGAGGCGCTCGACGCCCTGCTCGACCTGGCGGCACGGGACGCTGCGGTGTTGCGCGATGGAGTCGAAGTGCGCGTGCCCGTCGGCCAGCTGCAGCTTAACGACCGCTTCGTCGTGAGGCCCGGCGAGACGATCGCAACCGACGGCCTGGTCATCGAGGGCACCTCGAGCGTCGACAACTCCCTGCTGACGGGCGAATCGTTGCCGGTCGACGTCGCGCCTGACAGTCGCGTCGTGGGGGGAACGATTAATGTTGGCGGACGCCTCGTTGTCGAGGCCTCGCGAATCGGTGCCGACACCGAGCTCGCCCGCATGGGTCGTTTGGTCGAAGAAGCACAGACCGGCAAGGCCGAAGTGCAGCGCCTCGCCGATCGTGTTTCGAGCGTGTTCGTGCCCATCGTCTTCGTGCTCGCTATCGGGACTCTGCTGGGCTGGTTGCTCATCGGCGGTTCGATCGAGCTCGCTTTCACTGCCGCCGTCGCGACGCTCATCATCGCGTGCCCCTGTGCACTGGGGCTCGCGACCCCGACGGCGCTGCTGGTCGGTACGGGGCGCGGCTCGCAGCTGGGCATCCTCATCCGCGGACCGCAGGTGCTCGAGCGCACGCGCCGCATCGACACGATCGTGCTCGACAAGACCGGCACAGTTACGACGGGCCACATGTCCGTCACCGCGGTCGTCCCGGTCGCGGGGGTCGACGGCGACCGGATGCTCGGTCTCGCCGCCGCCGCCGAAGACGGTTCAGAGCATCCGCTCGCCCGGGCGGTCGTCGTCCACGCCCGCGCGGCCGGCATCCCGGTGCCTGCGGCCGAGAGTTTTGAGTCGCACGCGGGTGCGGGCGTTACCGCCATCGTCGAGGGGCACGCCCTCGCGATCGGCCGCGCGTCATGGCTGCACGAGGCCTGGGCGATCGAGGTCGACGCGTCGCTCATCGTGACGCACGAGGATGCGGGCGCGACGCCCATCGTCGTCGCGATCGATGGTGCGGTCGCGGGCGTCATCGTGCTCGCCGATACGCTCAAGCCGACCTCGGCGCTCGCGATCGAGCGCTTCAGGGCTCTCGGCCTCGACCCTGTGCTGTTGACCGGCGACAATGCGGGGGCCGCACGATCCGTTGGCGCCGCGCTCGGCATCGACGACGTGCGGGCGGGCGTGACGCCGGCGGGCAAGCTGGAGGTCATCCGGCAGCTGCAGGCCGACGGGCACGTCGTGGCGATGGTCGGCGACGGCGTCAACGACGCAGCGGCGCTCGCCGCAGCTGACCTCGGCATCGCGATGGGCGGCGGCACTGATGCCGCAATGGCGGCATCGGATCTCACCGTCGTGAGCGGCGATCTGCTCGTCGTTGTCGACGCGATCCGGCTCGCGCGGCGCACGCTGCGCACCATCATCGGCAACTTGTTCTGGGCCTTCGGCTACAACGTCGCCGCGATTCCGATCGCCATGCTCGGGCTGCTCAACCCGCTGCTGGCCGGGCTCGCCATGGCGTTCTCGAGCGTGTTCGTGGTGACGAACTCGCTACGGCTGCGCGGGTTCAAGCCTCAGGCGCGCTGACCCTCACGCGGGGCAGGCCCAGCGGCACGGGCAGGCGCAGCTCGCCCATCGCGCCGGCCGGCACCACGGGCGACCTCGGGGTGACGGGCGGCACGGGAACGTAGGACGCGCCGAGCGCAGGCCGGGCATCCGCGTCGCCGCGATTCGGCCAGAGCGCGAACGCGCGCTCCGCCTGCGCGGTGATCGTGAGTGAAGGGTTGACGCCGAGGTTTGCCGAGATCGCCGCGCCGTCGACGACGTGCAGCCCCTCGTGGCCGAACACGCGGTGGTACGCGTCGACGACCCCCGTGTCGGCCGAGTCGCCGATGGGGCAGCCGCCGAGGAAGTGCGCCGTCATGGGCACGTCGAAAACCTCGCTGATGCCGGACTGGGCGAATCCGTTCATGTGCTTCGCCATGAGCTCGTAGGTCTCGTTCGCTTGCGGAATGAAGGTCGGGTTCGGCTCGCCGTGCCCCTGACTCGACCGCAGCCGAAAGCCGCCGAACGGCCCGCGCCCCGCCCGCACGGTGAGCGAGTTGTCGCGATTCTGCATGACGAGGCCGACGATCGAGCGGCGGCTCCAGCTACCGATGCCGAAGACCATCGAGGCGACGCGCCCGGGGTGGCGCAGCAGCTGGCCGATCCAGCGCAGCCAGCCCGGGGTACGACCGCCGCCCGGCACTGCGACGGTCGCGAGCAGGGCGAGCGCGTTCGAGCCGTGGCCGTAGCGGCAGGGCTCGACATGCGTGTGCTCGTCGGGATGGATCGACGAGGTGATGGCGACGCCGCGCGTCAGGTCGACCCCGCGCGCGTGGCGCAGGGCGGTGGATGCTCCGCCAAGGGCCTCGGAGTTCGTGCGGGTCAGCTCACCCAGGCGTGCGGAGATACCCGACAGGTGCCCCTCGGCCTTCATGCGGTGCAGCAGCTGCTGGGTGCCCCACGCGCCCGCGGCGACGACGACCTGGTCGGCCGTGAGCGTGCGCTCGGTGCGTCGACCCTTGCCCGTCGTGCGCGTGGTCACCGAGTACCCGCCGCCCGGTCGCGGGGCGACCCTCGTGACCGTCGTGAGCGGGTGCACGACCGCGCCCGCCGACTCAGCGAGGTGCAGGTAGTTCTTGACGAGCGTGTTCTTGGCGTTGTGGCGGCAGCCCGTCATGCACTCGCCGCACTCGATGCAGCCGCGCCGCGTCGGCCCTGCCCCGCCGAAGTAGGGGTCGGGTGCCTCGACGCCCGCACCCTCGCCGAAGTAGACCCCGACGGGCGTGAGGTGGAAGCTGTCGGCGACGCCGAGGTCGGCGGCGACCTTCTGCATGATCTCGTCGGCGGGCGTGATCGTCGGGTTGATGGCGACCCCGAGCATGCGCGAGGCCTGGTCGTAGTAGGCGTCGAGCTCGGCCTTCCAGTCGGTGATGTGCGCCCACTGGCGGTCGTGGAAGAACGCGTCGCTCGCCGGCCGGTAGAGCGTGTTGGCGTAGACGAGCGAGCCGCCGCCGACGCCGGCGCCGGCCAGGATCATGACGTCGTCGAGCAGGTGGATGCGCTGGATGCCGAGCAGCCCGAGCGCGGGCGCCCAGAAGAACTTCTTCAGGCTCCAGGAGTTCTTGGCGAACTCGTCGTCGGCGAAGCGGCGACCGGCCTCGAGCACGGCGACCGAGTAGCCCTTCTCGACCAAGCGCAGGGCGGCGACCGAGCCGCCGAAGCCCGATCCCACCACGATCACGTCGTGGTGCTCTGCCGTGCCGACCATGCTCAGCCCTTCCGGTAGCTGTCGATCGCGGCGGCGCCGATCGGCGCCGCGATGGCCAACGAGTCGATGCCCGCGAAGCGCGTGAGCCGCCGCGCGGTGACGTGCGCCGTGCGGTTGTCGACGTACCAGAGCGGGGTCGGCGAGGGCTTCCAGGTTCCGGTGCCGACGGTGCGCTCGACGTGCTCGGGGTCGAGCAGCAGCGCGTTGTGCACGATGCCGATGCCGCTGCCCACGTCAGCGAGCGTGTGGCCCGGGAATGCGCCCCAGCTCGCGCCGGGCATGCCGAAGATCGTGCCCGTCCACGCGTTGACGCCGATGGTGCCGTAGCGCAGCTCGGCGACGGCACGGTCGAACTGGCCGCCGAGCGCCTCACGCGTGCGAGGGTGGATGTGGATGCCGGCGCCCAGCGTGCCCGCGAGACGATCGTTCGCGAACGCGACCGCGGCATCCAGGAAGGCCCCGGGTTCGCGGGAGCCCGGCAGCCGCACGATGCCGAGCACGGGAGCGAAAGCCTCGACCGTGAACAGGTGCTCGTCGGCCTTCTCGGAGTCGAGGTGGTCGACGAGCGTGCGCGGAACGTTCGGGTCGCCGCCCAGCACCGCCGCATCGGGGTGCACCGTGACCACGGCGAGCTGGCGGCTGGATGCGCCCGGGTAGTACGCGGGGCGCTCGGGCGCGGCGGCGTAGTGCCGGCGCACCGCCTCGACGAACTCGTCGGCGCGCTGCCACGCCTCGGGGATGACGACGATCTGCGTGGCGATGCAGTTGAAGCCGCTGTTGTGCAGGCGCTGGGTGACGATGTTGCGGGCGACATCGTCGACGTTCTCGCTCGACCAGCCGTCCTCCGGCACGATGATCGCGGGGCCCACGCCGCCGAGCTCGCTCGTGATGGGTTTCGTCAGCAGCGGTGTGCCCGCCGCGCGCCGCTTCTCGGCGTCGACATCAGTACCCCACACGATCGCGTCGTGCGTGTGGCGGCTGCCGGTGATGTGCACGGCGTCGACGGACTCGTGGTGGATGAGTGCCGCCCCGACCTCCTGCCCGCCCTCGGTGATGAGCAGCACGCCGAGCTCGATGAGGGGCGCGAAGGCCCGCTTCATGGCGGCACCGACGCGGGCGTTGACGGGGTTGAGCTTGACGACGACGGCCGAGGCCTCCTGGTAGAGGGCCGTCAGCACGTCGAGGGCCGGGATGCCCGTGATGTTGCCCGCGCCGAGCACGAGGGTCACGCGGGGCGCGCGGTGGGGGTCGCGCAGCGCGCGGGCCACCCCGCGGCGCGCCTGGTCGAGCGAGACGCCCGGCCGCAGCCAGAGCTTCGCCTCGTAGCCCTGCAGCACGATGTCTTTCGCCAGGTAGGGGAAGACGGCGAGGGTCGTGCGCCCGCCCGGCGCCGTGCCGAGCTCGACCTCGTCGATGGGCGAACGGCCCTTCTCGATGAGCTTGAGAGTCTTCTCGATCGCGCTCGTCGCCGTGATGACCGCGTAGGGTCCGCTCGACCACTCCTCGCCCGCGGCGGGGCTGCGCGGGTCGATGCCCTTGAGCGCGCACGCGGCGTCGACCCAGGCGGGCGCGGCTTCGAGCGTGGCCGCCCGCACGGCCCGCAGCAGGGCGCGGCGTTCGGCGATCGTCATGCGCACCCAGCGCTCCGCACCCGCGCGCAGAGCGCGCAGCGAGGGCTCGAGCTCGGCGATGGTGGCAGGCACGGTGATCCTCCAAGAGCGGTTCGACGACGAACAGTGCGACCCTTCGACTGTAGCCGCCGTGCGCCCCTGTCAACCCTGCGCGCAGGCGCAGGGCCGTGTGCCATCATTCGCCAATGGCTCGGATTCTCGCGGTAGCGCCCGTGCTGCCCGAGCACGCCACCACGCAGGCGCAGATCACGGCGGAGCTCGCGGCGGGCATGACCGACGACCCGGCGGCGCGCGCGGTTATGCAGCGCATCCATGCCTCGAGCGGCATCGAGACGCGCCACCTCGCCCTGCCGCTCGCCGAGTACCGCGGCATCGAGGGCTTCACCGCCACGAACGCCCTGTTCGCCGAGCTCGCCCTTCCGCTCGCCGAGCGCGCCGTGACGGCGGCGCTCGCCGAGGCGGGCCTGCGCGTCGACGAGGTCGACCACCTCTTCTTCACGACCGTCACGGGCCTCGGTGCACCCTCGCTCGATGCGCAGCTGGCGACGAGCATGGGCTTCCGCTCCGACCTGCGGCGGGTGCCGAGCTTCGGCCTCGGCTGCGTCGCGGGCGCCGCGGGGCTCGCGCGGGTGGCCGACTACTTGGCCGGGCATCCCCAGGGCGTCGCCCTGCTCGTCGCGGTCGAGCTGTGCTCGCTCACCCTGCAGTGGGACGACGCTTCGATGGCGAACGTCGTCGGCACCGGCATCTTCGGCGACGGCTCCGCGGCCGTCGTCATGGTGGGGGATGCTCACCCGGCGCTCGCCGCCGCCGAGCCGCGCGCCCGCGTCGTCGGCAGCCGCAGCGTCCTCTACCCCGAGAGCGGCGAGATGATCGGCTGGCGCATCGGCGGGAGCGGCTTCCGGCTCATGCTCGCCGCGGGCGTGCCCGCGCTCATCGACGGCCACTTCGCCGGCGCCGTCGACGAGCTGCTCGCCGAGGTCGGATGGACGCGCGCCGACGTCGACGACTGGATCGCGCATCCGGGCGGCCCGCGCGTGCTCGAGTCGTTCAGCGCCGCGCTCGATCTCGCCCCCGCCGCGCTCGCGACGAGCTGGGCCGTGCTCGCGCGCGCGGGCAACATGTCGTCGGCCGCCGTGCTGCACGTGCTCGCCGAAGGGGGCCCGCGTCCCGCGGGCACCCGCAGCCTGCTCTTCGCCCTCGGGCCGGGGGTCACCGCCGAGATCGTCGCATTGGAGTGGTCATGAGTGTCGTGCTGTACATCGCCCTCGTGCTCGCGACGGGCGTCGAGCGCCTCATCGAGCTCGTCATCTCGAAGCGCAATGCGGCGCACGCGTTCGCGCAGGGCGGCGTCGAGCACGGCCCACGGCACTTTCCGTTCATGGTGGTGCTGCACACGGGGCTGCTGCTCGCGAGCATCGCCGAAGTGGTGCTGCTCGACCGGCCGTTCATCGGCGCGATTGGTTGGCCGATGCTCGTCATCGCGCTGCTGTGCCAGGCGGGCCGCTATTGGGTCATTGCCTCGCTCGGCCGGCAGTGGAACACTCGCGTCATCGTCGTGCCCGGGGCGACCCGCGTGACGCGCGGGCCGTACCGCTGGACGTGGCTGCGCCACCCCAACTACTGGATCGTCGCGATCGAGGGCATCGCCCTGCCGCTCGTGCACTCGGCGTATCTCACCGCGATCGTCTTCACGGTGCTCAACGCCGTGCTGCTGCTGGCCTTCCGCATCCCGACCGAGAACCGCGCGCTCGCCGCGCTGCGCACGACGTGACTGCGCCCCTCGATGCCGACGTCCTCATCGCCGGGGGCGGCCCCATCGGCCTGGCGACGGCGCTCGAGCTGCAGGCCCGCGGGCTGACCGCGATCGTGATCGAGCCGCGCGCGGGCACGATCGACAAGGCCTGCGGCGAGGGCCTCATGCCCGGGGCGCTCGCCGCCCTCGGCCGGCTCGGCGTCGACCCGGCGGGGCACCCGCTGCGGGGCATCCGGTATCAGGATGCCCGGCGCGAGGTCACCCATCGATACCGCTCGGCGGCCGGCCGGGGAGTGCGCCGCACGGTGCTGCACGACGCGCTGCGGGCGCGCGCGGCCGAGGTCGGCATCGAGACGCGGCACGAGCGCGTCGACGAGGTCGCGCAGCACGACGACCACGTCGTGGTGGGCGGGATGCGCGCGCGCTGGCTCATCGGCGCCGACGGCCTGCACTCGACCGTGCGCGCGGCCGCCGGGCTCGAGCGGCCCGCGCGCGCGTCGTCGCGCGACCGGCGCCGGTACGGGCTGCGGCAGCACTTCGCCGTGGCGCCGTGGAGCGACCTCGTCGAAGTGACCTACCTGCCCGAGGCCGAGCTCTACATCACGCCCGTCGACGAGGGCACGGTCGGCGTGGCCGTGCTCGCGCCACGGCCGCTCGACCTCGAGGCGGCGCTCGCGCAGGCTCCCGCCGTGCGCGAGCGGCTCGCCGGGGCGGCCGAAGCCAGCACGCTGCGCGGGGCCGGGGCGCTGCGGCAACGCACCCGCGCTCGCACGGCCGGCCGCGTCGCGCTCGTCGGCGATGCCTCGGGGTACGTGGATGCGCTGGCCGGCGAGGGGCTGCGCGTCGGGCTCGCACAGGCCGAGGTGCTCGCCGACTGCCTCGCTCGAGACGACTTGCCCGGCTACGAGCGAGCATGGGCGCGGTCGACGCGCGACTTCCGCCTGCTCACGGCCGGGCTGCTCGCCGCCGCGACCTCGCCCGCGCGCGGGCTCATCGTGCCCGCGGCCGCCGCGCTGCCGCGCGTCTTCGGCGCGGTGGTCGAGCGCCTCGCGCGCTGAGGGTTCAGAGACCGAGCAGGGCGCGCAGCTCGTCGACGTCGTGGGCGACGCCGCGGGCGTGCGCGAACTCCTCGGGGCTGCCGTAGCCCCACGACACGGCGATCGTCGGGATGCCGTGGGCCGCCGCGCCCTCGACGTCGTGCACGCGGTCGCCGATCATGACGGGGCGCGTGAGGTCGGCATCCATCGCCCGCAATCGCACGAGGGCCTCAGCGACGACGTCGGCCTTCGCGCTGCGCACCTCGTCGGCCGAGGCGCCCGTGATGATGTCGAAGTGCTGGGCGATGGTGAAGTGTTCGAGCATGAGCGTGGCCGGCAGCTCGGGCTTCGAGGTGGCGAGGCTGAGCGGGATGCCCGCCGCGGCGATCTCTGCCACCAGCTCGCCCATTCCCGGGTAGAGGGTCGCGTCGTACGCGCCGCGGTCGAGGTATCGGGCGCGGTAGACCTCGAGGGCCCGCTCGCGCTCGGCGAGCGTCATGCCGGCCCGGTCGCGGAACGAGTCGAGGATCGGCGGGCCGACGTACCGCAGCAGTTCGGCCTGGTCGGGCACGGGCAGCCCGAGCGCCTCGAAGGTGTACGCGAGCGTGTCGGTGATGCCGGGGGCCGAATCGGTGACCGTGCCATCGAGGTCGAGCAGGATCGCCGTGTATGGGGGCATGACTCGAGCCTAGGTGCGGTTCAGAACAGCCGGGGCACGCCGTCGTCCATGCCGCGCATCGCGTCGTAGTCGAGCAGTAGGCAGCGGATGCCGCGGTCTTCGGCGAGCGTGCGCGCCTGCGGCGTGATCTCCTGCGCCGCGAAGACGCCCGCGACGGGGGCGAGCAGCGGGTCGCGGTTCATGAGCTCGAGATAGCGCGTCAGCTGCTCGACGCCGTCGATGCCGCCCCGGCGCTTGATCTCGACGGCGACGGATGCTCCGCCCGCGTCGCGCGCGAGGATGTCGACGGGTCCGATCGCCGTCATGTACTCGCGGCGCACGAGCGTGAAGCCCTCGCCGAGCAGCTCGATGTGCTCGGCGAGCAGCTTCTGCAGGTGCGCTTCGACGCCGTCTTTCTGCAGACCGGGGTCGACGCCCAGCTCGTGGGCGGAGTCGTGCAGCACCTCGTGGATGCTCACGACGAGCAGGTCGGCGGTCTTCGCGTGCGTGACGCGCCAGAGTTCGAGCACGCCGGCCTCGCGCTGGTCGTCGTCGGGCTCGTCGATGACGAGCGTGCACGGCGGGCTCATCCAGTTGAGCGGCTTGTAGCTGAGCGCGTCGGCGTGCACGAGCAGGCTGCCGTCGCTCTTGTGGATCAGCAGTCGCGTCGCGAGCGGCAGGTGCGCACTGAGCCGGCCCGCGTAGTCGACGGAGCAGCGGGCGATGACGAGGCGCATCCTCTCAGCCTAGGGTCGCCCGTTTCTGCCGAATGACGGAAGATCAGCACCCAGCAGCCCGCTATCCGACCTCGAACAGGGCGAACTCCGTCATTTGGCGGGCGGACTCAGGCCCAGAGGCCGGGGCGGCGCTCTTCGGCGATGCCGTTGCCGCCGTCGACCACGATGAGCTGGCCGGTGATGTAGCTCGCGCCCGGGCTCGCGAGCCAGGCGATCGCGCTCGCGATCTCGGCGGGGGTGCCGCTGCGGCCGAGCGGCACGAGCGCGCCCTCCTCGGCCTCCTGCTCGAGCTGCGAGGCGGTCGCGATCCAGCCGGGAGCGACCGCGTTGACGGTGATGCCGCGGCGCGCTTCGTCGACCGCGAGCCCGCGCGTGAAGCCGAGCACACCCGCCTTCGCGGTGGCGTAGCCGAGGTCGTCGCGCGCGGCCTGCACCGCCCCCGTTGTCGAGGCGACGCTGATGACGCGCCCCCAGCCCTGCGACCGCATGCCCGCGATGGCGGCGCGTGTGACGAGGAACACGCTCGTGAGGTTGACATCGACGGCGCTGCGCCACTCGTTGACGCTCATCTCGATGTCCCCGCGGGGGAACTCCTCGCCCGTCGCGATCATGCCGGCGTTGTTGACGAGGATGCTGAGCGCGCCCACCGCGTCGACCGCCGCCGCGACGGCCGCGGTCGCCGCCTGCTCGGTTTCGAGCCGCGCGACGACGCCGTGCGCCTCGAACCCGAGAGTGGCCAGCTCGGCCACGCGGTCGTCGATGCGCGAGGTCGTGGCGGTCATGACGACGCGGGCGCCGCGCTCGGCGAGCGCGCGGGCCGTGGCGAAGCCGATGCCCGAGGCCGATCCGCACCCCGTGACGAGGGCCGCGCGGCTTGTGAGATCGAGGTCGGCGGGCAGAGCGGGGCGTGCGGAGGCGGAGCTCGTCATGCGGTGAGCCTAGAGGCGGGCATCCGGAGCCGGGGCGGCGGCCTCGGCGGGCGCGGCTGTGTCGGAAGCGGGCGCAGCCGTGTCGTCAGCCGACCCGCGTGACGCCGAACCGCTCTCGCGCGCCGCGGGCGTCGCGATGAACGCGACCCCGATGAGCACCAGCACGACCCAGAACGCCGAGAGCAGGCCGACGGCCTCGCCGAGGAAGCCGATGAGGGGCGGGCCGACGAGGAAGGCGAAGTAGCCGACCGTCGCGACGGCCGAGACGCGGGCGGCCGCCTTGGCGGGGTCGTCGGCCGCGGCCGACATGCCGACGGGGAATCCGAGGGAGGCGCCGAGGCCCCAGGCGACGATGCCGATCGCGGCGGCGACAGGGGAGTCGACGACGATGAGCAGCGCGAGGCCGGCGATCGCGAGGAGGGCCGAGGCGCGCAGCACGGGCACGCGCCCGAAGCGGTCGAGCACCCACACGCCGCCGATGCGGCCGACCGTCATGGCCGTGGCGAAGAGGGTGAAGTACAGGGCGCCCGTCGCCTCGTCGACGCCGCGGTCGTCGACCATCGCGAGGGCGAGCCAGTCGTTGGCCGAGCCCTCGGCGAAGGCCATGCCGAGCACGATGAGGCCGATGATGAGCGTGCGCGGCTCGCGCCAGATCGCCATGCGCTCGCCGAAGGTCGTGCGCGCGGGGCCGGCGCCATCGTCGTCCAGGCCCGGCAGTGCGCGGTGCTTGGGCAAGAACCGCACGACGACGAGCGCGCCCGCGCCGAGCAGCACGGCCATGAAGACGGTGTGCACGTCGACCCCAAGGCCGAGCGCGCTCACGCCCGCGGCGATGCCCGCGCCCGTGATGGTGCCGAGGCTCCACGAGGCGTGGAACCACGGCATGATGCTGCGGCCCTGCGCCTGCTCGACCGCGGCGCCCTCGACGTTCATGGCGACATCGGTCATGCCCGAGGCGGCGCCGAAGACCATGAGGCCGATGAAGGTGACGGCGAAGCTCTGCAGGGTCGCCGCGCCGAGCCCCATGAGCGCGAGGGCGCCGAGGCTCGAGAGCAGCGCGACGAGGATGGTCGTGCGCGAGCCGATGCGCGCGATGACGTGCGAGGAGGCGAGCAGGCCCGCGATCGAGCCCGCGGCCATGCCCATGATGAGGATGCCGAACTCGTCGGTGCGCACATCGAGCGCGTCGCGCACGGCGGGCGTGCGCGCGAACCACGTGGCCATGGCGAGGCCGTTGATGGCGAACACGGCAAAGACGGCGATGCGCCAGGCGGCGAGCGTGGGCAGGGTGCCGGTGGAGGTGGACACAGCGGCCTTTCGAGGGTGGTGGTGGTCCGGCGAACCGGGGGAGGCAGCGAGTCGAATCGATTCGATACCCGAGTTCGATTAGAGTAACAGCCGATGACGACCCCGGCAACGCGCACGATCCCCGCGGCCGACGAGACGGCCCGGCCGACCCTCGCGGCCGTCGCGGCGCGCGCCGGCGTCTCGGCCTCGACCGCCTCGCTCGCCTTCAGCGGCGCCGGCCCGGTGGCCGACGACACCCGCGAGCGCGTGCTCGCCGCCGCCCGCGAGCTCAACTACGGCGGCCCCGACCCGCGCGCCCGCAGCCTGCGCACGGGCCGCAGCGGCATCATCGCCGTCGTCATGGAAGACCGCATCCGCGACGCCTTCCGTGACCCCATGGTCGTCGCCATGCTCGACGGCATCGCCGACGAGCTCGGTCAGGCCGGCTACAGCCTGCTGCTGCTCACCGACAGCGACGACCGCCCGGTGGGCGGCCTGCGCGACGCCTCGATGGATGCCGCTCTCCTGCTCGGCTGCAGCACCGACCTCGACCCCGCCGTCGCCGTTCTCAGCCAGCGCCAGGTGCCGCTCATCGGCGTCGAGGCCCGCGAGCGCGAGGGCATGCACCGCGTCGAGCTCGACAACCGCGAGGGCATGCGCACGGGGGCCGAGCACCTGCACGCGCTCGGGCACCGCCGCGTCGGCGTCATCACGCTGCCGATGGATCGCGCCCACACGCGCGGCCCCTTCACCCGGGAGTGGGAGGCGGCGAGCGACGCCTACACCGGCCTCGAGCGGCTCGCGGGCGTGCGCGACGTCTACCCCGACGCGCCCGCCGAGGTCGCAGCCGGCAGCCTCATCGACGAGGGCTACCGGGCGGCGCTCGCGCTGCTGCGCCAGCATCCCGACCTGACCGCGATCGTCGCCCAGAGCGACCTGCTCGCGCTCGGTGCGATCCAGGCCGCCGACGAGCTCGGCCTGACCGTGCCTGGCGACCTCAGCGTGCTGGGGTTCGACGGGGCGCGCATCGACGGGCTCAGCATCCACCGCCTGACGACGCTCGTGCAGCCGATTGTCGAGAAGGGCCGGGCGGCGGCCCGCATGGCCCTCGCCGCACTCGCGGGCGAGCCCGTCGCCGACGTCTACTTCACGAGCGAGCTTCGGCTCGGCACGACGACGGCCGCGCCGCGTTCTGACACGCTCCGTTAGGCGCCTCGTCGCGCCCTGTCAAGGGGGTGCGCCCTCGCGCCGGTGATGCGACCGTGGGGTGTGCCGATTCACGAGATCGGCTCGAACACCGACGACAACGAGGAGTCGACCATGAATGATGCAGCAGACAAGATGAAGCACCAGGGTGAAGAGCTCGGCGGCAAGGCGAAAGAGGCCGCGGGCAAGCTCACGGGCAACGAGCGGCTCGAGGCCGAGGGCAACGCCGACCAGGTGAAGGCCAACCTCAAGCAGGCTGGCGACGACGTGAAAGACGCCGTCAAGGGCTGAGCAACACCCTGCGTGATCGGGCGCTCGGGCTTCGGCTCGGGCGTCCGTCGCCGTCTGCGTCTGCCAGCAGACTTGCATTGCGTCGCAACAGGACTAGAGTCTGCGGGTGCCTCTTACGAGGGCGCCCCAGCGACGCTCGAACCACCGCATCCGATTGAACCCGCCTCAGGCCGTCGTCATCGGATTCCTCGGCGCAATCCTCGTGGCCACGACGCTGCTCGCGCTGCCGATCGCGCACGCGCCCGGCGTCGAGGTCACGCTTCTCGAGGCGGCCTTCACAGCGGTCTCGGCCGTGTGCGTGACCGGCGCTATTGTCGTCGACACCGCCAACGCCTGGTCGCCTTTCGGGCAAGCCGTCATCGTCGCGTTCATCCAGCTCGGCGGCCTCGGCATCATGCTCGTCGCCTCGCTCATCGGCCTCGCGCTGCTGCGCCGCGTCTCGCTGCGCGGGCGCATGGTCGCGGGCGCCGAGAACCGCGCGGTCACGACGGGCGACGCCGTGCGCCTCGCTCGCGGCATCGTGCTCTCGTCGCTCATCATCGAGGCGATCGTGGCGGTCATTCTCACGCTGCAGTTCTGGCTGTCGTACGGGGATGCCCTGCCGACCGCCCTCGGACGCGGCGTGTTCCTCGCCATCTCCTCGTTCAACAACGCCGGCTTCGCCCCGTTCAGCGACAACATGATCGGCTTCGCGACCGACCCCATCGTCGTGCTGCCCATGTGCATCGCGACGATCCTCGGCGGGCTCGGGTTCCCCGTGCTGCTGCAGCTGCGGCGCGAGCTGCGCCGGCCCCTGCACTGGAGCATGAACACCAACCTCGTGCTCGCCATGACGGCGCTGCTGCTCGTGCTCGGCACCGTCGTGATCGCGGTGTTCGAGTGGAGCAACCCGGCGACGATCGGCGAGCTCTCGGTGGGCGACCGCGTGCTCGTGTCGTTCTTCCACTCGGTGCAGGCGCGCACGGCGGGCTTCAACTCGGTCGATATCGGGCAGATGACGAGCGAGACCTGGCTGAGCATCGACGTGCTCATGTTCATCGGCGGCGGGCCCGCCGGAACCGCGGGCGGTATCAAGGTGACGACGTTCGCGGTGCTCCTCTTCATCATCATCACCGAGCTGCGCGGCGAGGGCGCCGTCAACATCTTCGGCAAGCGGCTCTCTCGCGCGGTGCACCGCGAGGCCATCACGATCACGCTGCTCTCGATGGCGGCCGTCATGAGCGCGACGATCGCCCTCATGGTCATGACGCACCTCGACCTCGACGTGCTGCTGTTCGAGGTCATCTCGGCCTTCGGCACCGTGGGGCTCAGCACGGGTATCACCGCCGACCTGCCGCCCGCGGCGCAGATCATCCTGATGATCCTCATGTTCCTCGGCCGACTCGGCCCGCTCACGCTCGGCACCGCCCTGGTGCTGCGGCAACGCAAGGTGCTGTACGAGCTCCCCAAGGAAAGGCCCGTCATTGGTTAACAG
>ERZ1066139.129-NODE-129-length-18153-cov-8.622997_pt1 | contig 18153 bp, 18 predicted proteins | sample MGYA00382786_ERZ1066139 | MGnify/ENA primary metagenome ERZ1066139 (study PRJEB33369, sample SAMEA5778369) | biofilm metagenome | biome: Industrial cooling water; feature: Water cooling tower basin; material: Biofilm | place: United Arab Emirates | collected...
CGCTGAACGCGCTCTTCACCATGCCCGCGGCGATCGCCTTGCGCACGCCCTTGACCGGAATCCGGTCCTCCCGCTCGCTCGGCCACGCCGGCGTCTGGATGTTACGGAACACGCTCACCTGCTGCGCGTGACGGATCACGTCGTCACGGGTGATCTCTCCGGCCAGCCCGGTCGCCGTGACCTGCGCGAGGTCGACATCGAGGTCTTTCGCGAGCTTGCGGATCGGCGGCTTGGCGATCACGGGCACCGACTGCGCGGCGGGCACCGAGGCCGGTCGCGGCGCGCCGCTCGCGGTCGGCGGGGCGGATGCGGGGGCTGGGCCGGGCGACGCCGCAGCCGCGCCACCGCGGCCGCGGGTGCGCCGCGACGCCAGGTGGCCCTTCGCGCCGTAGCCGACGAGCACCGCGGTCGACGCGGGCGCCTCGGCCTCGTGCGCGATCGTCGTGGCCGTGTCGGCCGCGCTGGAGGTGACGGGGTCGTCGGCCGGAGCATCCGGGCCGTCGCCGCGCACCGCGATGATCGGGGTGCCGACCTCGACGGTCTGCCCCTCCTCGACCAGCAGGGCGTCGACGGTGCCGGCGAACGGAGACGGCAGCTCTACGAGCGACTTGGCGGTCTCGATCTCGACGATCACCTGGTTGATCGTGACCGGGTCGCCGGGCTTGACGCGCCACGAGACGATCTCGGCCTCGGTCAGGCCCTCGCCGACGTCGGGGAGCGGGAACTCGGAGATGCTCACGATTCCTCCAGTGCGATCAGTAGGCCAGGGCGCGGTCGACGGCGTGCAAGATGCGGTCGACGTCGGGCAGGTACGCGCCCTCGAGCTTGGCAGGGGGGAACGGGGCGTCGTATCCGCTCACGCGCAGCACCGGCGCTTCGAGCGAGTAGAACGCCTTCTCGGTCACGGTCGCCGCGATCTCCGAGCCGATACTCACCGAGCCCGGGGCCTCCTGCGCGACGACGAGCCGGCCCGTGCGGCGCACCGAGTCGAGCAGCGGGGCGTAGTCGATCGGCGAGAGCGAGCGCAGGTCGACGACCTCGATGCTCGTGCCCTCCTCGGCGGCGACCTCGGCGGCATCCAGCAGCATGCTCACCATCGCACCGTGGCCGACGACCGTCACGTCGTTTCCCGCGCGCACGACGCGCGAGGCGTGCAGCTCGGCGCCCGCAGCACCAAGGTCGACCTCGCCCTTGGGCCAGTAGCGGCTCTTCGGCTCGAAGAACATGACGGGGTCGGTGCTCGCGATGGCCTGCTGGATCATCCAGTAGGCGTCGTGCGGCGTCGCGGGGCTCACGAGGCGCAGGCCCGCGGTGTGGGCGAAGTAGGCCTCCGGGCTCTCCTGGTGGTGCTCGACCGCGCCGATGTGCCCGCCGTAGGGCACGCGGATGACGACGGGCAGCTGGAGGGCGCCCTCGTGGCGAGCCGTGAGCTTGGCGAGCTGGGTCGTGATCTGGTCGAACGCCGGGAAGATGAAGCCGTCGAACTGGATCTCGACGACCGGCCGGTAGCCGCGCATCGCGAGGCCGATCGCGGCGCCGACGATGCCCGACTCGGCGAGCGGGGTATCGAGCACGCGGTGAGCCCCGAACTGCTGCTGCAGCCCCTCGGTCACGCGGAAGACGCCGCCGAGCGGGCCGATGTCCTCGCCCATGAGGATGACCTTGTCGTCGGCCTGCATCGCGGCGGCGAGGCCGAGGGTGAGGGCCTTCGCCATGGTCAGGGTCTCGGTCGCCATCACGCACCCCCCTCGAACGAGGCCTCGTAGTCGGCGAGGGCCTGGCGCTGGGCATCCATCGTCGGATGCGGCTGGCTGTAGACGTGCGCGAACATCGACTCGGCCGCGGGCGGCTCGAGGGCGAGGGTGCGGGCGCGCGCCTCGGAGGCGAACTGCTCGGCCTCGTCGTGCACCTCGGTGAAGAAGGCCTCGCTCTCGCCGAGCCCGCGCAGGTAGGCCTCGAAGCGGCTGATCGGGTCGCGCTCCTGCCAGTAGTGCAGCTCGTCGTCGTCGCGGTACTTCGTGGGGTCGTCGCTCGTCGTGTGCGCGCCCATGCGGTACGTGAGGGCCTCGATGAACTGCGGGCCCTCGCCGGCGCGCGCGGCGTCGAGGCTCGCGGCCGTCGCCGCGTAGCTCATGAGCACGTCGTTGCCGTCGATCTGCACGCTCGGAATACCGAAGCCGCGGGGCCGGTGGAAGAGCGGCGTGCGCGACTGCACGCGCACGGGCACCGAGATGGCCCAGTGGTTGTTCTGCAGGAAGAAGACCTGCGGGGTCTGGTAGCTCTGCGCGAAGACGAAGGCCTCGTTGACGTCGCCCTGGCTCGTCGCGCCGTCGCCGAAGTACACGAGCACGGCCGTGTCGCGCTCGGGGTCGCCCGTGCCGACGAGGCCGTCGAAGCGCAGCCCCATGGCGTAGCCCGTCGCGTGCAGGGTCTGCGAGCCGATGACGAGCGTATAGAGGTGGAAGTTGCCGGTCTCCGCCGGGTTCCAGCCGCCGTGCGTCAGGCCGCGCAGCATCTTGATGATCTGCACGACGTCGAGGCCGCGGATGTGGCCGACGGCGTGCTCGCGGTAGGCCGGGAAGATGTGATCGTGCGCCCGGGCCGCGAATCCCGACCCGACCTGGGCGGCCTCCTGGCCGAGGCTCGGGATCCAGAGGGCGAGCTGACCCTGGCGCTGCAGGTTGCCGGCCTCGATGTCGAAGCGCCGGATGACGCTCATCGTGCGGTAGAACTCGCGCAGCTGCTGCTCGGTGAGAGCATCCACATAGGGCAGGTAGGCCTCGGTGGCGTCGCTCGCGACCCGCGTTCCGTCGGGCGCGAGCAGCTGCAGCGTCTCCGGGGTGTACGACATGGATTCCACTCTAGGCCCGGCGATAGGGCCGCTGGTCAGAGGGTTCGGACAACCTCGCTCGCGACCGCCAGCAGGGAAGCGACAGATTCGGCCTCGCCGATCGACACCCGGATGCCCTCCGGCGGGAACACCCGTGCCACGATCCCGGCCGCGGCGAAAGCCTCGCCCGCGGCGGCCGTGGCCGGCCCGGTCGGCAGCCAGACGAAGTTGCCCTGCGACACCGGCACGCGCCAGCCCTGCCCGCGCAGCGCCGCCTGCACCGCGTCGCGGCGCGCCGCGAGCTCGCGCACGCGCGCAAGTAGCTCGGGCTCGACCATCATCGCCGCGAGCACGGCACGCTGCGCGGCCTCGGTGACGGCGAGCGGAATCGCCGTGCTGCGCGCGGCGTCGAGCACGGCAACCGGACCGATCGCGTAGCCGACGCGCAGGCCCGCGAGCCCATAAGCCTTCGAGAAGGTGCGCAGGATCACGAGGTTGGGGTAGCGGCGCACGAGCGCGGCCCCGTCGACCGCTGACTCGTCGTCGATGAACTCGGCATAGGCCTCGTCGAGGATGACGAGCAGATCGCTCGGCACGGCCGCCATGAAGGCCTCGAACTCGGCAGCCGTCACGACCGTGCCCGTGGGGTTGTTGGGCGTGCACACGATGACGGCGCGGGTGCGGTCGGTCACGGCCGCGGCCATCGCGGGCAGGTCGTGCCGGGCATCCGCCGTGAGCGGCACGCGCACGCTCGTCGCCCCCGCGACCGTGACGAGGCCGGGGTAGGCCTCGAAGCTGCGCCACGCGAAGACGACCTCGTCGCCGACGGTCGCCGCCGCGCTGATGAGCTGCGCGAGCAGCGCGACCGATCCGGCCCCCACGATGACCTCGTCGGGGGTCACGCCGTGCCGCGCGGCGAGACGCTCGCGCACGACGAGGGCCGTGGCATCCGGGTACCGGTTGATATCGAGGTCGCGGATCGCCGCGAGCACGGCGGGGTGCGGGGGGAAGGGGTTCTCGTTGCTCGAGAGCTTGAAGGCCTCGGCCGAGGCCGGGCGGCCCTGCTTGTAGGCGGGCAGCGCGACGATCTCGGGGCGCAGGCGCACGGCGGGCGCGGGGGTCTCGGTCACCCGCTCAGCCTACGTCGGCACCGCCGGGCGCCCACCGTGCTCCGGGTGTTCACCCGGCGCTCGATTGCCGGGCGGGGCGGGAGGTGTGCATAGTTGTCGCATGGGACGCTTCCTGATCCGCCTGATCATCAACACCATCGCGCTGTGGCTCACGACGCTCATCGTCGAGGGGGTGAAGGTCGTGTCGTACGGCGTCGAGGGCGACACGGTCGCGCTCGTGCTCACCTACCTGATCGTCGGTGCGATCTTCGGCATCGTGAACGCCGTCATCGGCAACGCGATCCGCATCGTCGCCTTCCCGATCTACATCCTCACGCTCGGGCTCATCGCGCTCGTCGTCAACGGCCTGCTGCTGCTGCTCGTCGCGTGGATCTCGAGCCTGCTCGGTTTCGGCCTGACGGTCGACGGCTTCTGGTGGGGCGTGCTCGGCGCGGTCGTGCTCGGCCTGCTGAGCTGGCTCATCGGCGTGCTGCTGCGGCCGTTCGTCGGGCGCAAGCGCGCCTGAGAGCGCCTCGCGCTAGCCTCCGGTCGGGGGCGGGATGCGCGTCGCCGTGTAGGCGCTGCGCAGGCCCGCGGCCTCCGCGCGCGGCAGGGCGTCGATCGCGGCGCGCAGGGTCGCGCTGACATGCCCGTCGGCGGTAGATGCGGTGCGCTGGTAACGCTCCAGCTCGTGCGCCGGCAGCATGCCCTCGGTCACCCCGCTCGCGAGGAGGGCGTCGCCGCGCACGATCACGGCATTCGTGTCGCGCCGGATTCCCGAGAGCACGGGCACGAGGTCCTCCCGGTGCTCGATGACGATCGCGGGGTACTCGCCGCGCACGGGCAAGCCGCCGCTCGGCGCCCCGACCGTGACGAGCCCGGTCGTGCGGTAGTCGCCCGACTCGGCGAGCGCCGTGGCGATCGCCCCGCCCTGCGAGTAGCCGGTGAACACGACCGAGGTCTCGGCCGTCACGCCCTCCGCCGCGAGCGCCGCCCGCACGGCCTGCATCGATGACGACTCGGCCCCGCCGATGATCGCGACGTTGCTCGGCATGTCCCACGGCTGCTCGCCGCCCATCGGCGCGTGCGCATCGGTGCCCGCGATGTAGACCTCGACGTGGCGCTCGCCGTCGGGCAGGGTGTAGCGCTCGATGACGATGGGAGCGGCGGGCTCGGGGATGCGCCCGACGCGATCGGCGAGCGAGCCGGGCGCGGCGACGGGTCGCACCTCGCCCCCGCGCTTGAGGTCGGCACCGACGCGGTCGACGCGCACGGGGGCGACGCCGCTCGCCCCGGCCAGCGCCGCGAGGCCCGCGACGGCGAGCGCCGCGGTGTCGACGCCCGACAGCTCGAGCCCGCTCTCGCCCAGGGCGCCCGCGAAGACGGGAGGGACCCCGACGGTGCCGAGCAGGGCGTCATCGGCGAGCGAGAGCGCGAGCCGCAGCGCCTCGAGCCCGCGCGGGTCGCCCAGCACCGGCGCCAACAGGGGCGCGAGGCCGTCGATCGCCGATGCGCGCTGCTCGGGCGTCATGAGGCCGTGCACCAACGCGGCCCGACCCGCGACGGCGAGCAGCCCCGGCAGGAGCAGCACCCCGAGGCGCGAGAGCACGAGGCCCGCGCTCGCGGCGAGCTGCGATGCGAGCTGCTCGATGGCACGGGCCGCCGTGCGCTCGGCGGCGTCGTAGAGGCTCGCGGCGTCGCGCAGGCCCCGCGCGAGCCCGCCGAGCCGCTCGATCGAGCGGTGCACCGAGCCCTGCACCTCCCAGAGGTCGGCGTCGGCCCCCGCACCCGTGCGCAGCGGCGGGATGCGGATCGCGACCTCGTGGCACTCCTGTGCCGCCGACTGCAGCGCGCGGGCCAGCCGGTCGAGCTCCTCGAGCGCGACGCCCGCACCGACGCCGACGGAGAGGCCCGCGCTCACGGGAGGCCGCCCGCCGGCATCAACGCCGCCTCCTCGGCGGCGAACAGCAGGCGGATGCGCACGCTCTCGAGCCGCTCGACCTCGCGCGCGAGCCGTGCCCGTTCGAGGTCGATGGCGCCCTGCAGGGCATCCCGAGCGGGGCCCCACCAATCGGCGAGCGCCTCGTCGCGCGGCAACGACCGCACGATGTCGTCGAGCCGGTCACGCAGGTCGGCGGCGAGCACGACCTGCCGGCGCAGCTCGCCCGCCGGGTCGCCGCCCGAGCCCGGGGGCAGGCAGGCGGCGCCGTCGAGCATGCCGGGCTCCTCTCCGCGGCGACGCCGCATCCCTCGCCCCGATCGTGCCGGGCGGGGCTCGAGGGCCCGCGAGGAGACGGCGCGGCCGGGGCCGAGGCCGGCGGCGGCCCGGGTGTGGAGGAGGGGGAACTGGGCCACAATGGGGGCATGAGCTTCGACCGGGTCCTCGATGCACCCGGCATGTTCCGCATCTGCTTCGTCTGCACGGGCAACATCTGCCGCTCGCCCATGGCCGAGGCGATCTTCCGCGAGCTCATCCGCGCTCGCGGTTGGGAGCAGCACGTGAGCGTGCACTCGGCCGGAACGGGCGAGTGGCACGTGGGCGAGAGCAGCGACCCGCGCACGGTCGCCTCGCTGGAGGCGCGCGGCTACGACGGCGGCGGGCACCGAGCCCGGCAGTTCGACGTCACGTGGTTCGAGGGGCTCGACCTCATCATCGCCTTCGACCGCACGCACGAGCGCATCCTCAAGTCGTGGGCGCCCGACGACGACGCCCGGGCCAAGGTGCACCTGCTGCTGAGCTTCGACCCCGAGGCCGGTGGTGCCCTGGACGTGCCCGACCCGTACTACTCCGACACGGCGATGTTCGACGCCGTGCTCGCCATGATCGAGCGGTCGTGCATCGCGCTCTTCCGCCAGCTCGAACCCGGAATTCGACAGGGAGTCTCCTCATGAGCCCGCTCAGCACCCAGCCCCTCAGCCCGCTCGACGGGCGCTACCAGCACCAGGTCGCGGCCCTCGGCGAGCATCTGAGCGAGGCCGGGCTCAACCGGGCCCGCATCCAGGTCGAGGTCGAGTGGATCATCCACCTCACGGAGGCGGGGCTGTTCGGCGCGCGGCGGCTCACGGCCGAGGAGACCCGGCAGCTGCGGGCGCTCGTCACCGACTTCGGCGACGACGACATCGCCGACCTCGCCCGCCGCGAGGCCGTCACGCGTCACGACGTGAAGGCGGTCGAGTACCTCGTCCGCGACCGGCTCGCCGGCCTCGGGCTGACCGAGCTCGCCGAGCTCACCCACTTCGCCTGCACGAGCGAGGACATCAACAACCTCGCCTACGCCCTCACGATCCGCGCGGCGGTGCGCGATGTCTGGATGCCGCGCGCGCGCTCGGTCGTCGAGACGCTGCGCGGCCTCGCCGTGGGTCTGCGCGACGTGCCGATGCTCGCGCACACCCACGGCCAGCCGGCCACCCCCACGACGATGGGCAAGGAACTGGCGGTGACGGTGCACCGCATCGAGCTGCTGCTGGCGACGGTCGAGGAGGTCGAGTACCGCGGCAAGTTCTCCGGCGCGACCGGCACTTTCTCGGCCCACCTCGCCGCCGACCCCGACCACGACTGGATCGCCGCCTCGCGCGACGTCGTCACGGGCCTCGGCCTCACCTGGAACCCGCTCACCACCCAGATCGAGTCGCACGACTGGCAGGCGCAGCTGTATCAGCGCATCAGCCACGTCGGCCGCGTGCTGCACAATCTGTGCACCGACATCTGGACGTACATCTCGATGGGCTACTTCCGGCAGATCCCCCAGCCCGGCGCGACGGGATCGTCGACGATGCCGCACAAGATCAACCCGATCCGTTTCGAGAACGCCGAGGCCAACCTCGAGCTCGCGAGCGCCCTGCTCGACTCGCTCGCCGCGACGCTCGTGACCTCCCGGCTGCAGCGCGACCTGACCGACTCGACGACGCAGCGCAACATCGGGGTTGCTCTCGGTCACTCGCTGCTCGCCCTCGACAACATCGAGAAGGGTCTGGGCGAGATCGCGGTCGATGAGGAGGCCCTCGCCCGCGACCTCGACGCCAACTGGGAGGTGCTCGGCGAGGCGATCCAGACCGTGGTGCGCGCGGAGATCACGGCCGGGCGCAGCTCGATCGCCGACCCCTACGCGATGCTCAAGGAGCTGACGCGCGGGCACCGCGTGGGGGCGGATGCCCTCCGGGAGTTCGTCGACGGGCTCGACATCGGCGACGACGCCAAGCGCCGGCTGCTGGCCCTCACGCCCGCGGCGTACGTCGGCGCGGCATCCGCGCTCGTCGCGTACATCGAGCGCGACTAGGGCGCCGTCAGTCGTTCTTGGTGTCGGGCTGCCGTTCGCCGTCGGCCGGCTTGTTCGGCGTGACGGCGAGCATGAGCATCGCGAGCGTGATGAGGTCGAGCACGAAGGTCGCGCCGAAGACGATCACCGAGAAGATCAGGTCGCGCGTGACCATGAGGGTGACGAGGCCGACGAAGACCGCGACGAGCGCGGCGAGGCCGACGAGCTCACCGGGGCGCAGCGTGATGCGGGGCGCGGGTTCGGTCATGATGCCGTGCTCTCTGTGACGGGGGCCGACCACTTGAGGCTGAGCCCGGCGATGACGAGGTAGACGCCGATGATCACGGCGTAGGCGCCGAAGAAGCCCACGGCGCTCACCGGGTCGCCGACGAAGGCGAGCACCACAGCGAGCGCCGCGGTGCCGGTGCCGATCACCATCGCGTCGCGGGCGAAGGCGCTGCGACCACGATGACGGATGCCCCACACGAGCTCGAGCGCCCCGGCGAGCACGGCGTACCCGCCGACGAGCAGCAGCAGCAGCGGCAGCCCGGCGGCTCCGACCGCCAGCACGACGAGGGCGAGAGCGCCGACCACCGCTGCGATGACGGCGAGGGAGCGGTGCAGACCGCCGAGCGCCTCGGTGCGCGGCATGCGCATTCCGGTGATCAGCAGCACGGCGGCCGACCCGAGCCCGAACAGAGCGAGCATGCCCAGGCCGACGGTCGAGGAGTGGTCGGCGGTGAAGGTGATCGCCAGACCGGCAGCGACCGCGGGCAGAGCGCGCAGGATCGGCGGGAGCCAGGGGCCGCTCGGTGCGGCGACAGCGGGGGCGGTGGACGTCACGCCCCCATCGTACGGGCGCGCGGGTGTGAGGCTCCTGCGGGTCGGCCGCGACGCGACTACATACTGCGCGGCATGTCTGCGAACCGCGAGAGGTGGCCCTGGAACGCGACCGTGATGGTCTTGGTCGGGCCGTTGCGGTGCTTGGCGACGATGAGGTCGGCCTCGCCCGGGCGCGCGCTCTCCTTCTCGTAAGCGCTGTCGCGGTGCAGGAGGATCACCATGTCGGCGTCCTGCTCGAGCGACCCCGACTCGCGCAGGTCGCTCAGCGCGGGCATCTTGTCGGCCCGCTGCTCGGGGCCGCGGTTGAGCTGCGAGAGCGCGACGACAGGAACCTGAAGCTCTTTGGCCATGAGCTTGAGGGCCCGAGAGAACTCGCTGACCTCCTGCTGGCGGTTCTCGACGCGCTTGCCGCTGGTCATGAGCTGGAGGTAGTCGATGATCACCATCTTGAGCCCGACCTTCTGCTTGAGCCGCCGGCACTTGGCTCGGATCTCGACGAGGGTCATGTTGGGGCTGTCGTCGATGTAGAGCGGGGCGTCGTTGATGCGCCCGCGCACCTGCGCGATGGTCGTCCAGTCGCGCTGGTCGACGGTGCCCTTGCGCATGGCCTGCAACGGCACCGAGGCCTCCGCCGAGAGCAGGCGCATCGCGATCTCGCTGCGCCCCATCTCGAGCGAGAAGATGATCGTCGGGAGGTCGTGCTTGATGGCCGCTCCGCGAGCGAAGTCGAGGGCGAGCGTCGACTTGCCGAGCGCGGGCCGCGCGGCGACGAGGATGAGCTGCCCGGCGTGGAGGCCGTTGGTGAGCTCATCGAGATCGGCGAAGCCCGTCGGCACGCCCGTCATGGAGCCGTCGCGCCCCTTCGCCGCTTCGATCTCATCGATGGCCGCGGTGACGGCCTCGGTCAGCGGGATGAAGTCCTCGGCCTCCACGCCGCCGGCGACCCCGTAGATCTCGGCCTGCGCGTTGTTGACGAGGTCGGTCACCTCGCCCTCGGAGGCGTACCCCATCTGCACGATGCGGGTGCCGGCCTCCACGAGCCGCCGCAGCACCGCCTTCTCGGCGACCAGGGAGGCGTAGTACCCGGCGTTGGCCGCCGTCGGCACGATGGCCGTGAGGGTGTGCAGGTAGTCGGCGCCGCCCGCGCGGGAGAGCGAGCCCGACTTCGTCAGCTCGTCGGTGACGGCGATCACGTCGGTCGGCTCGCCGTGGGAGTACAGCGTGAGGATGGCCTCGAAGATGACCTCGTGCTTGGGGATGTAGAAGTCGACCCCGCGCACGCTCTCGATGACGTCGGCCACCGCGTCTTTGCTGAGCAGCATGCCGCCGAGCGCGCTCTGCTCGGCGAGCAGGTCGTGCGGTGGCACGCGCTCGGAGCCGCGGCTCTCGCCGGCTGCGGGAGGTGCCGCCGAGATGTGCGCGATGGACACGGACGACTCCCCTCAGTGCGTTCAGCGGATGCTCGACACCCGTTCTACCGACGACCCCCGACGTCGGTCTCGACGGGGCGTCGCCCTGCGGTGGCGCGGCGACGCCCCACCCTAGGAACGGCCGATGCCGACCCTCAAGTCGAGCCTGTGGATAACGGTGTGGAGACCTGCGGAGAAACGCCGGGAGCGATGTGGGGAAGCTGTGGAGACCACTGTGGGTTTCTCGTCGAAAGTGTCGAACTTATGCTCTCTGATCAGGGCTTTTCTTCTTCACACCGTGTGTGGAGAAAGAGGCTTCAAGTGCACCCTGAAGCTTCGCTCCTTGGGGACGGGCATGTGGACGGATGAGGGGTCTACCCCTTGACATCGAACAGCAGAAAGCGGTATCCGCGCCGGGGCGCGGATACCGCTTTCGGGGTGGTGCGAGAGGCTACTTGGCCGCGACGACCGAGACCGTGATGGTCGCGACGATGCCGTCGCGCAGCTTCAGGATGGCCTCGTGCTTGCCGACCGACTTGACCGGTGCGACGAGCTCGATCAGGCGCTTGTCGACGGAGCCGAGACCCGCGGCCGCAACCGCGTCGGCGATGTCGCCGGTCTTGACCGAGCCGAACAGCCGACCCTCGGCGCCGGCCTTGACGGCCAGCGTGACGGGGTTGGCCTCCAGGCGGGCCTTGAGGTCCATGGCCTCCTCGATCGTGGCGTGCTCGCGCGCGGCGCGGGCGGCCTTGATCGACTCGACCTGCTTCTCGCCGCCGCGGGTCCACGACACCGCGAAGCCCTGGGGGATGAGGTAGTTGCGGGCGTACCCGTTCTTGACCTCGACGACATCACCCGGAGCACCGAGCCCCGTGACGTCCTGCGTGAGGATCACCTTCGACATGATGCGCTTCCCCTATCGTCCTGCGCCGGCGTACGGCAGCAGGGCCATCTCGCGCGCGTTCTTCACGGCGCGGGCGATGAGGCGCTGCTCCTGCACGGAGACACCGGTGATGCGACGGGCGCGGATCTTCCCGCGCTCCGAGATGAACTTGCGAAGCGTCGCGACGTCCTTGTAGTCGATGACGCCGACGCGGATCGCCTTCGCGGGAGCGGCGTTCTTCGCGCCCTTCCCGCCGCGCGGCTTGCGGCGGTCGCCGCTGCTCTTGCCAGCCATAGTGGTTGTCCTTTACTTGCAGTGATGCGGAATCGATGCGGCGGCGCTGGGCGCCGACCGGATCAGAACGGGGTGTCGTCCGAGAACGAGCCGGGGGTGTTCCAGACGTCGCCGCCCGACGCCGCCGGGGCCGCCGGAGCGCCCCAGGGCTCGTCGGCGATGGGAGCGCCACCGCGGCCACCGCCCATGGCGCCGCCCGCGCTGCTCGCGCTGCGGGTGACCTGGGCGGTCGCGTACCGGAGGCTCGGGCCGATCTCGTCGACCTCGAGCTCGATGGTGGTGCGCTTCTCGCCTTCCTTCGTCTCGTACGAGCGCTGCTTCAGTCGGCCCTGCGCGATGACGCGCGACCCCTTGGTCAACGACGACGCGACGTGCTCGGCGAACTCGCGCCAGACGCTCGCGCGCAGGAACAGGGCCTCGCCGTCCTTCCACTCGTTCGACGCGCGGTCGAACGAGCGAGGGGTCGAAGCGATCGTGAAGTTCGCGACGGCGAGTCCGCTCTGCGTGTACCGCAGCTCGGGGTCGGCGGTCAGGTTGCCGACAACGGTGATGATGGTCTCGCCGGCCACGACTACTCCGCGGCCTTGGCGTTCGCGGCGGCCTTCGACGCGCGAGCGGCCTTCGCCTCGGCGCGCGCCGTGTTCTCGGCCTCGATCGACGCGGCACGGGCCACGGCCTCCTCGGTGCGGAGCACCTTGGTGCGCATGACGGCCTCGCTGAGCTTCAGCTGGCGGTCGAGCTCCTGGGTCGCGGCCGAGGTCGCCGTGAAGTTGACGACGGCGTAGATGCCCTCGCTCTTCTTGTTGATCTCGTACGCGAGCCGACGACGGCCCCAGATGTCGACGTTCTCGATGGTGCCGCCGTCGTTCCGGATCACGCCGAGGAACTTGTCCAGGCTCGGAGCGACAGTGCGCTCATCGATCTCGGGGTCGAGGATGACCATCAATTCGTACTGATGCATGACTCACCCACCTCCTTCGGACTCGAACGGCTGCAGACGGTCTGCAGCAGGAGGGTTATGGCATCGTGTGCACCCGCGCGCAAGCGCCGGGGCAACCTGCAGAGTCTAGTCGGATGCGGAGCCCGACTCAAACCATCGGGCCGGTCACCCCGACCGCTGCGCGAACCACGCGCGCAGCCGGCGCTCGGCCTCCTCCGCGCCGAGGGGCCCGGAGTCGAGCCGCAGCTCGAGCAGGAAACGGTAGGCCTCGCCGACCACAGGCCCGGGACGGATGCCGAGCAGGGCCATGATCTGCTCGCCGTCGAGGTCGGGCCGGATCGCCTGCAGCTCCTCCTGCTCGGCGAGCGCCGCGATGCGCTGCTCGAGCTCGTCGTAGGCACCGCGCAGCCGGGCCTCCTTGCGACGGTTGCGCGTGGTGACGTCGGCGCGGGTGAGGATATGGAGGCGCTCGAGCAGGGCATCCGCATCGCGAACGTAGCGGCGCACGCCCGAATCGGTCCACGGGGCGTCGCTGTAGCCGAAGAACCGCAGGTGCAGCTCGATGAGCCGGCTGACGGCCGTGATGGTCTCCTTGTCGAACCGTAGGGCGGTGAGGCGTTTGCGCGCGAGCTTGGCACCGACGACGTCGTGGTGGTGGAAGGTGACGGCGCCACCCGGCTCGACGCGCTTCGTCGCGGGCTTGCCGATGTCGTGCAGCAGCGCGGCGAGGCGCAGCACGATGTCGGGGGCAGCCTCGGGCGTGCGGTCCCCCTCGAGCTCGATCGCTTGCTCGAGCACCGTGAGCGAGTGCTCGTAGACGTCTTTGTGGTGGGCGTGCTCGTCGACCTCGAGGCGCAGGGCGGGCAGCTCGGGTAGCACGATCCCCGCGATCCCCGTGTCGACGAGCAGCGCGAGACCGCGCCGCGGGTCGGCCGTGCTCAGCAGCTTGACGAGCTCGTCGCGCACGCGCTCGGCGGAGATGATCGACAGGCGGTCGCGCATGCGCTCCATCGCCTCGGTCACCGCCGGGTCGAGGTCGACCCCGAGCTGGGCCGCGAAACGGGCGGCCCGCAGCATGCGCAGGGGATCGTCGCCGAACGAGTCGTCGGGGCTTCCGGGCGTCATGAGCCGTCGGGCGAAGAGATCGTCGAGACCCCCCGAGGGGTCGACGAGCGTGCGGCCCGGCAGGCGTAGCGCCATCGCGTTGATCGTGAAGTCGCGGCGCACGAGATCGCCCTCGAGCGAGTCGCCGAACGCGACCTCCGGCTTGCGCGAATCGGGGGAGTACGCGTCGGCGCGGTAGGTCGTGATCTCGACGGTGTGCTCGCCCAGGCGGGCGCCGATCGTGCCGAACGCCCGACCGATGTCCCAGTGCGCGTCAGCGATGGGCTTCACGATGCGGATGATGTCGTCGGGGCGGGCCGAGGTCGCGAGATCGAGGTCGTTGACCGGGCGGCCGAGGAAGGCGTCGCGCACGGGGCCGCCCACGAGGGCGAGCTCGTGGCCGGCGGCCGTGAAACGGTCGGCGAGCGCCGCGAGGGGCTCGGATGCGGCGAGGGCCTCGAGTCGGGTGACGGCCGCGGCCACGCTCTCCATAGTCTGCAGAGTCTAGACTTCTCGGCATGTCGGCCGAGCGGGAACGAGGGGGTCGTCGCGCGCTCACCGCGCTCCGCCCGCTACCCCGGCCGCTCCTGGTCGCTGGCCTCGCGATGGGCATCGTCCTCGCCCCGCAGGCGGCCCCGGCCGTGACGCACAGCGCCCCGGCGACTGCTGTCGCTCCTGCCGCGGGCGCCGCGATCGAGCTCGTCGCCGCCCCCGCCGCATCCGGGATCATCCGGCCGGGGGAACCCGTGAGCGTGCGGGTCACCGTCACGAGCACGGGCGATGAGCCGACGGGACCCATCGAGGTCGCGCTCGCGATCGACGGAACGCGCGCGGCCGATGCGCAGCAGCTCGCGACCTGGTTCGACGGGGGCACGATCGAGGCCGACGACCGCGCCGTCGCGTCGGCGACCCTCTCCTCGCTCGAGCCCGGGGCGAGTGCGGTGCTCGACCTCATCGTGCCCGAGGCCGACTCGGTCGTCGCCGGCGCCTTCGGTCCGCGACTCGCCACGGTGCGCGCCGCGCTCACCGAGGCCGAGACCGACGAGCCCGCCGTCGCCGATCGCACGGCGCTCGTCTGGGTGCCCGACAGCGGCGCCGTGCCGGTCGCCGGCACGAGCTTCGTCGCCGCGATCGCGACGCCAGGCGAACCGGGTGCCTTCCTCGACGCGGCGACCCTCGAGCGCTACACGTCCGAAGCGGGGGCGCTCTCGCGCACGCTCGACGCCGTCGCCGGCCGACCCGTGCTGCTCGCGATCGACCCGCGCATCATCGCGTCCACGAGACTGCTCGGCGCCGCGGCGCCCGCCTCGGCGACCGCCTTCCTGCAGCGGCTGCAGGCGGCGCCGAACGAGAGCTTCCTGCTGCCCTGGGCCGACGCCGACGCCGCGGCGGCGATCGCAGCGACCGGGACTCCGCTGCCGCGGCCCGAGGGGGCCGGGGTGCCCGCCGCCGAGGCTGGCACCGAGCAGGGCACGCCGAGCCCGAGCCCCTCGCCCGAGCAGTCGCGCGCCCTCGATGAGCTCACGGCGTGGCCCGCGACCCTCGGCGGGGTCGACTGGCTCGCGGCGGGCACGCTCACCGCGGAGGCCGTCGGGGTGCTCGCCGAGCAGGGCACGGGCGTGATCCTCGCGCCGGGCTCGTCGCTGGCCGAGCGGGCTCCCGTGCAGCTGATCGACGGAGTGCGCGTGCTGCGCGCTCACGACGCCCTCTCCGCGGCGGCGCGCGACGCCGCCCACTCGGTCTCGCAGCAGCGGTTCGACGATGCGATGGCGCGGGTCTCGGCGCTGCTCGCGGCCGACGCGCAGGCCGAGACGGGCATCCCGGCCCTCATCGCCCTCTCGCGCGACCGGCTCGCCGGTTCCGACCGGCTGCTCGACACGATCGCCCAGACCGTCGCCCTGCCGTGGGCGGCCGGCACCACCGCCTCGGCGATGCTCGAGCGCACCGCGGTGCCGAGCGCGGTCGCCGAGCCCGCGCTCGACGAGGTCCGGCTCGAGGCCGTGCGTGCTGCCCTCAGCGCCGAGGCCGAGGATCGCGTGTTCGCGACGATCGCGGTCACCCCCGAGGCCATCACCGATATCCGCCGCCTCGACCTGCTCTCCGCGCTCTCGGTCGGCTGGGGCGACCGCTCGCCCGAGGCGCTGCAGGCCTTCACGACCGAGTCGGCGGCGCTGCGGTCATCGGTGCAGGTCGTCGAGAGCAGTGCCATCACGCTGCTCGCCGACCGCGCCTCGCTGCCGGTCACGGTGCAGAACGACCTCGGTGTCGCCGTGCGGGTCTTCGTGCGCGTCGAGCCCGACACGGCGCAGCTGCGCGTCGTCGACCCGCGCGTCGAGACGCTCGTGGAGCCTCTGTCGCAGACGCGCGCGCTCGTGCCAGTCGAGTCGCTCACGAACGGCCAGGTCGACATCACGGTGACGGTGCAGGATGCCGAGAGCCGCCCGATCGGCACGCCCACCCGCGTCTCGCTCAATCTCCAGGCCGGGTGGGAGACCGCGGGCACGATCGCCGTCGCCGTCGCCCTCGTGCTGCTGCTGACCGTCGGCATCACGCGCGACATCCGCAAGCGCCGGCGCGCCCGGGAGTCGCCGTGAGCGCCCCCGCCGCGGGCGGCATCGGCCGCGCGAGCGTCGCCCTCGGCTCGGGCACGATCGTCTCGCGCCTGCTCGGCTTCGTGAGCGCCGTCATGCTCACCCAGACGATCGGCGCCCTCGGCTCGGGCGCCAACGCCTTCGCCCTCGCCAACCAGCTGCCGAACAACGTCTACGCGATCGTCGCCGGCGGTGTGCTGAGCGCCGTGCTCGTGCCCCAGATCGTGCGAGCGAGCGTCGCAGAGGACGGCGGGCAGCGCTTCATCAACCGCCTCGTGACGATCGGCATCGCCGCCTTCCTCGTCGCCGCGGTCATCGCGACGCTCGCGGCCCCGCTGCTCGTGCAGCTCTACACGGTGCCCGCCGACGGCGCGGGCGACCGCGGCTTCACCCCCGACGAGATCGCGCTCGCCGTCGCCTTCGCCTACTGGTGCCTGCCGCAGGTGCTGTTCTACGCGCTCTTCACGCTCTTCGGCGAGGTGCTCAACGCCCGCGGAGTGTTCGGCCCCTCGACCTGGGCCCCCGCGCTCAACAACGTCGTCGCGATCGGCGGCATGATCGCCTTCGGGCTGCTCTTCGAGGCCGATGTCGCCGACGCCACGGCATGGACCCCCGCGATGATCGCCGTGCTCGGCGGCACCGCGACCCTCGGCGTGGCCTCGCAGGCCTTCGTGCTCGTGCTCTTCTGGCGCCGCGCGGGGCTGCGCTACCGCCCCGACTTCCGCTGGCGGGGCGCCGGCCTCGGAGCGACCGGCCGGGCCGCGGGCTGGGTGTTCGCGATGATCATCGTCATGCAGATCGGCGGCGTCGTGCAGACGCGCGTCGCCTCCGAGGCCGCGACCGACGACACGGCCTCGCTCATGGTCATGCGCACGGCGTGGCTGCTGTTCATGCTGCCGCACTCGGTCATCGTCGTCTCGCTCGTGACGGCGTACCTGACCCGAATGAGCGCTCACGCGCGCGACGGCGACCGCGAATCGGTGCGCGTCGACACGACCGAGGCCGTGCGCATCACGGGGCTGTTCATGATCCTCGCGACGGTCGGCCTCATCGCTGTCGCGGTGCCCTTCGGCCGCATCTTCGACGCCGCGGCGGTCGACCAGATCGCCGTCGTGCTCATCGCCTTCGTGATCGGTCTCGTGCCCTTCAGCGTGTACTTCGTGATGATGCGCGTGTTCTACGCGCTCGACGACACCCGCACGGTCTTCTGGGTGCAGGTGGCCTACACGGTCGTCTTCATCGCGGCCGCGCTGCCGTGCATGCTGCTGCCGACCTCGCTCATCGCCCCGGCGGTAGCCCTCGTGACCTCGGGCGCATCCTTCTTCCAGATGATCGTCGGCGGCCTCGCCCTGCGTCGACGCCTCGGGTCGCTGGATGCCGCTCTCATCACCCGCCGCATGGCCCAGTTCCTCCTCGCGGGCGCGGCATCCCTGCTCATCGGCCTCGTCATCGGCTGGTCGCTCGGCACCTTCGCCGACACCGGATTCGCCCGCGACACGGTCGGCGGCGCCGCCGTGAGCATCGCGCTCATCGGGGTGCCGATGGTCGCGGTCTACGTCGGGGCGCTGCTCGCCATGCGGGTGCCCGACGCGACGGGGGCCCTCGCCCTCATCCGGGGCCGACTCGGCCCGTGAACGGCCCGTGAACTCCCGCGGCGACGGAATAGCCGCGGCCTATGCTGGGTTACTGCTCGTGTCGGGGCACGCAGGCCCGGCAGTCGACCTCGTGAGGAATGCCATGCGCCACGTCATCATCATCGGCTCCGGCCCCGCCGGCTACACCGCCGCGATCTACGCGGCCCGCGCGAACCTCGCCCCCCTCGTGATCGCGAGCTCGGTCGAGTTCGGCGGCGAGCTCATGAAGACGACCGAGGTCGAGAACTTCCCCGGCTTCC